>Reba_p1__coassemble_551_pt1 | contig 48857 bp, 54 predicted proteins | sample Reba_p1__metabat2_high_PE_021 | metagenome-assembled genome bin Reba_p1
ATCAAATTCTTTCTCCCCTTTCAAACCCCTTCAAAACCTTATATATGAGAAAATAGTTTTGAAGCTATAATGAGCACCTTATATATATGGTGCAAGCTTCAAATCAACTAAATATAATATTCCGGGTTAACTCTAATTTCAGATGATGGTTAGAAATTTAATTCGAAGGCTGGGAAATCGTTAGTAATCATAACAGCTTTAGTCTTTATGTATGAAAACGATGGAACAGTGGAAAGTCAAGTCAAATCGAGGAGGTTTGATAACGGCTTTCCTTTTTTTATTTTCTCCATACTTCATTTCCCTTCAAAGCCTTATATATGAGAAAATATATAAAAGAGAATAATAACAATAATATCAACATTTTAAAAAGAGAAAGAATATGGAAAAATTAATCAAAGGAATTAAAATTGCTAGTAAAATAGCAGAAGTAATTTTAGCAATCTCCGTTATTGGGGATGTAGTGGAAAAGTATGGCGGAAAAAACAAATCCGCCAAGGTAGAAACAGATGTTTCTAAGGAAGAAGCATCAGAAACAAAGGAATAGCATCTTATGGATCATCAGAAACAAGTAGATGTTTTAATTACCTTATTAGAAGTAACCGCTTCATTATTGAAGGGTTATAAGAAAGTCAGAAGTTTATTCAATAAAGCGAAGAAATAACTTCTGGCTTTTTTTTGTTTACCAGAGTCATAAACTTAAAAAACAATTAGAAATGAGAACAACAAGAACCAATCAGGAAGAATCTCTGGAAAGTACTGCAATAGTCGTACAGGAAGAGAAGCATCCTAATTTTATCGAAAGCAATACTCAGGCAATTACGCTTGAAGAATTGACCAATAACAACATCATCCCGACATTTGGTGATAATTCGCTTACTATCTCGCACCAAGGTTTTATTGGTGCCGTAACGGAAGCGGCAGGACAGGTATTCGGAGAAATGACACCTGTGGAGATTCGTGTGTCACATGCCATCATCGGAAGAGTACCTAGCGCACAACACAAAAAGATTAATGAATTGCGTGACGATGAAAAGACTATATTTTATCAACGTATGGCTTTTTGTGCTCACGTCAAGAATCTTACAAAAACAATCAATGGGCAGTCCGTCCATCTCTGTATTGGAGGTGTTCGTGCCTATAATGAGGACAAACTCTACAGCCGCCAGAGTACCATGAAGTTTAAGATATTCGTGGGTTGGCAGGTACGTGTTTGTAGTAACTTAATGCTAACTTGTGACGGAAATTCAGGAACTAATGAATGTATGACAGAGTCTGATTTAGTCCAAAAGTCATCAGAACTTTTCAATGGTTTTAGTCCACACAAGGAAGATACATTACAGATTTTGGAGAATTTGCAGTCAACGCAAATATCCGAAGAACTATTCTGCAAGATAATCGGAAGAATGAGATTATACCAATTTCTTCCCTTGTCAGAACAGAAAAAACTACCATCGTTAATCATCGGCGACCAAGCCGTGAATGCGATGGTGAAGAACTATGTTTCCAATCCTAACTTCGGCAAGAAAGATGGGGAGGAGATTACAGCATGGAATTTGATGCAGTTATCTAATGAAGCGGTCAAGCAGTCTTATATAGACAAGTGGCTTGACAGAAATCAGAACTGCACCGACTTCGCTATAGGAATCCAAAAAGCTATAGAAGGTAATGATACCGAAGGCTATTCATGGTTCCTAAATTAAAATCCTATCTCTTAACGATAGGTTTAGAGGACGAAATACATTATCAAACAAGAAAGATTTTGTGTTTCGCCCTCTTTTTGTTTCAACCTGATTATTAACAACTAAAACATTACGAATATGTGTAAATTCAAAAAACCAAGCCTCCCACAAGGAGCAACCGAAGATGAACTTAGAGAAATCATGTTCAACTCACTCTATTCTCTTGATCTCAACGATAAATTGGAAAAGAGAGACAATGACAAGCTCAGCTACCTCAGTTGGGCAAATGCCTGGGCAGAATTTAAGGCGGCATATCCAAGTGCTACCTACAGAATCATCAAAAATCCAGCGACAAATCTTCCTTATTTCAGTGACCCTAATATCGGCATCATGGTTTATACTGAAGTCACTGTGGAAGGATTGACTTATGAAATGTGGCTCCCTGTAATGAATGGAGCTAACAAGGCGATGAAAGAAACTTCTTATATCTATCAGGTATGGGATTCTTATCAGAAGAAACATGTAGAGAAAGTCGTTCAGGCGGCTACCATGTTTGACATCAACAAATCCATTATGCGTTGTCTTGTGAAAAACTTGGCAATGTTTGGATTAGGACTCTACGTCTATGCTGGCGAAGATATACCAGAGAAACCAGCGGACGAACAACCGACAAACGAGACTGTTACTAAAGCTCGTAAAGTCAAGACAATTACAGACCGTTATAGTGGAATCAAACAGGCTTTGTCATCATGCCCTGACCAGAACTCTTTGATGTTGCTTTACCAGCAGCACAAGAACGAGGTAGATGGTAACAATGAAGTCAAAGCACTTTTCACAGAACGTAAACTTCAACTTCAAAAAGCAGCATAATTATGGCAACAAAAAGAATTGAATTGAAAAACAGTGAGGTAATCTTCTTGGAAGAGCCTCACGAGTATTGGCTTGGCGACAAACAGCTGAGCGGTATTACAGGAATGATTCAAAGACAATTATTCCCTGAAGAGTATGATAACGTAGATGAAGCTGTTCTCAAATCAGCAGCCACCTACGGAACAAACGTACACACTTCCATTGAGGATTTCGACAAGAATTGGAACAATGACGGAACTGTGGAAGTGGCAGATTATATTAAAATCTGCCAAGAGCATGGATTGGTTCATGAAGCCTCAGAGTACATTGTATCAGACAACAATAACTGGGCTTCTATGATCGATAAGGTGTATCGTGTTTCTGAAGATACTTTCAGCTTAGGCGATATAAAGACCTATGGCGTGATGACCTCAGAAAAACTTGAAAAAGCAAGATGGCAACTCAGTCTTTATGCCTACTTCTTTGAATTACAGAACAAGAAGGCTAAAATTGACAAGCTTTTCATCATCCACCTTCGTAACAAGATCAAGAAGGATGTAACTATCGACCATATCAGTGAAGTAATCTTCGTAAACAGAATACCTTCCGAGATCTGCAAGGAATTGTTGGAAGCTGACCTTAACGAAGAAAAGTTCAATAATCCGTTCGGTATTCCAGAAGAGTATAAGTCTATGGAAGAGGAAATCAGATGCCTCATTCAGACCAAGAATGAGGCAGAGGAAAGACTGGCAGCAATCAAAGCCAAGATTCTCTCCGATATGGAAAGTTCAGGAGTAAAGACCTGGACGACCGAAACGATGCGTCTTACCCGAAAGATGCCTAGTACACGAATCTCTCTCAACACCAGTAAGCTCAAAGCTGAACATCCTGAGATTGATTACTCTCTTTACGAAAAGACCTCCAATGTCGCAGGAAGTCTTATGATAGCGGTATAAAAGCGACAAAAACCCACTTTCAACAGCGGGGAGGATTTCTGAAACAATGAAGTTCTCCTCGCTTTTTTTATATTAAACTTAAAGCAATGAAATACGAAATAACAATAAATCAGGAAGTTAATGAAAGAAATGATATTACCCTGACACTTAACACTACCAATGGCGGCTCTATCGAACTCAGATCTTACGGAGCAAAAATGAGCTATGAAGAGTTTACAGAATTTGCAGACGTTATCGAAGAACTGCGTCAGAAATTCACAGTAATAACCTCAAAAAAAGAAAGCAATGATACAGCCGAGTCTTGAAATCATTAAACAGAGCAGCGAATACAAGGCTGCTGTCGCTCTCGCTGATATACATAATGCGTTGAGCTTTAAGCCAGAGTATTTTGCCAAAGGTATCTGTTTACAGCATCGAACCTTGCAGCAGAGCATCATGAGAACTTTTGTGGCAACTATCAGACAAATGGCTTCAGATGATTATGGTTACGATGACAGAAACCGTAGTACACATGAAGCAGCTAAGAAGATGGTCGAATCAGGCATATTGGATGAAATCTACTTACCGTTCATTTAGCCTATGACCTATGAATGCTGTTGTTCCGATATATCCCTTTCGGAGTGGAACAAGAAAATGAAGGGAATCAAGCCTATCAACTATAAATGGCTGGTGAGTAGAATCAAAAAGCATCTACCTCAGTTGTACGAGGATTTATGCTTGGACTACTATAACCCTTACGAGAATAAATGTGGAGTGAATCAGAATTACTATGTTCTGGTTCATTCTGCTATTGAATATTTCATTAAAAAGTAAGCAATATGGCAACAAATATCAACGTGGAGCTATTCAAACGATACGCTCCTAAAAAGAAACTGGAGATTATAAACTCTCTCAGTGAAAATGAATTACTCTCAATTTCCTACGCTACCATCCTTAGAATTATCAAGGAGGCTGGAAAAGGAGATTCAGGGAAAGCGAGAAATAAGTTCAAAACGCTATTCCTTTCTGATGCTGGAAACAACTGGAACAGCAATGTAACTTCAATCTGGAATGGCAAGAAGGACGTGATAATGATGTCGGTTTACATACAGGGAGACGATACCGATACCTATACGGATTATAAGCTAAAGGATTTCTTGGATAATAGATACGAAAATCTGTGTCTGGGTAAGCTTCATGAGTCTTTCAGAAATGGTTATAGTCATGATGTGCCTGCCAACTACGACCGGGCAGATAGAGCTAAGGTCATAAAAGCTATTCTGACCGCCTACATAAGAAACAAGTATGCAGATAAATTGAAAGAAGGTGGAAAAGCAATCTGAAATTAATCAACTGAAAGAGCAGATAAGTTTTTTAGTGGAAATTTTGAATGAAAGCCAATTATCAGAATTTATCTGCTTCCTTCACAATCAGGAAAAAGAAAATGGCAAAGAAGAAGATAACTAAGAAAAGTAAGATAACGGTTTCCTATTCTGGAACACCGTTAATGGAAGTCGCAAGATATATGCACGAAGAAGTGGTAAGACATTGCGATTATTGTGGTAAACCCATGAGCAGAAGTGATGTAAATGACTACGGCTCTTTATGTGAAACCTGTTATATGAAAGAATACTATGGCTAATAAAGGAGTGTTCTTTATACCTGATATTGAACATGATGGTGATGTTCAATATTACAAGTCGTTAGTCCTAGATAACGGCGGTGAGATTATTAAAGTTGTATGGTCAGGAGAAGAAGATGATGATGCTTATATCGTCTTTACCGCACCGACTAAACAGCAAGTAGATAACATTAAAACAATCTTAGAAAATGGCTGAAGAACTGGTTTATAATGAGAACTTGATTATTCAGTTTTCTACAGCAGATTTTCAAGCTTACGCACTCAATGATGACGAAGAAGTGGAAACCAAACATCTTCTGTCTTTGGATGCGGCAAAAAGATGGATTGATAATAAAACAGCAAAAAAATGAAGATAACAACAGAAATGGCGAGATACATTTGGAGTATCATTGCCGCTAACCCAACTCTTCCTATGAGTTGGGGAGTAGATACAGACAGCTTTGTTTGTAGTGAAGATTCTTTGGAATTTCACGTCCAAGGATTCCTACATACTGGAGATGTGAGAATAACCTATATAGAGGGAGTAGATTTGTTTCAAGTTTCCCTTTATAACGAAGAAGGGAATGAGGTGAAACGGATTGATGACGTTTACCTAGATAATTTGGCTGAAGTAATTGACCAAAATGTGGAGATGGCTGATGACTACAACACCAAAGTTATGAACTACATTTTAGGACTATGAACGAGAATGAGAAGATAGCTAAAGTGATTTGGCATGACGCTTTACAAAAATCCTTTCTCCCATTTGGCTGGGGATTGGATTTTAATGACATAAGGGTGACAGAGAATGGTACTGAGTTTTACCTTCTCAAAACCGAGTGTTGGATTGAGGTTCATTATTTACCAGAAATGAACTTATATCAGATAATAGTTAAACCAGAAAATGAGGAAACAGAAATCACCTATAATTGTGTGCCGCTTGATAAAATAGTGGCTGTAATAGATGATACCATCAGTTATGGTTTAGCCTCCTATGATTTTATCTGCTGCAAATACGAACTTATATATAAGGTAGCTGTATAAGGCAGACGATAATTTATGTTATCGGGGAATATGTGAGAATTTAGATTATAGAAACTCATGTATTCCCCTTTTTTGTGTTCAACCTATGATGGTTCCAAAGATTAGATGCTCGTCTTGTCGGTGGAACTATTGTTAAATCAACTCAACAATGAAACAAAAGTATGTAGCTTACCTCCGAGTCTCGACACAAAAGCAGGGTTATTCGGGATTAGGACTGGAAGCTCAACGAGAAATCATACATAACCACCTTCATGATACGATACCGATAGCAGAGTTCGTGGAAGTGGAGAGCGGAAGAAAATCAGACCGACCGAAACTTAAAGAAGCATTGGCACTATGTAGAAAAGACGGTGCTACTCTAATTGTGGCAAAGCTAGATCGTCTCGCCCGAAGTGTTTCATTCCTGTCAAACTTGTTGGAAAGTGATGTGGAGATAGTCTTTTGTGATTTCCCACAAGCTAATAAAATGGTTTTGCACATCATTTCTGCAATATCCCAATACGAAGCGGAACTGATTGCGGCCAGAACAAAGGCTTCATTACAGGCAAAAAAAGCAAGGGGATTCAAGCTTGGCAATCCTGAACACTTACTGGAGAAGCATCAGGTAGCAATCCAAAACAGCATAAGGACATGTAGAGTCAAGGCGGACAACAACCCTAATAATAAAAGGGCGGTTGCAATGTTACGGATTTTGGTGAAAGAAAACCGCAGCTATAGTGAAATGGCCAATATCCTTAATCAAGAGGGATTTGTCACATCGAGAGGCTGTTCGTTCACAAAATCCACTGTATATAAACTGATTAAAAGATATAAACTGTCATGAAAGAAAAGAAAAACAACAGAGGTATAGAAAAGAATATTCCTTTTCGACCTCAACTGAAAAAGGCAACTGATAAATTAAAGAAAGGTGTAAAAGCTATAAGAATTGGCTTTAACTCTAACGAACCCAATTTCTTTACAATAGCATAACATTAAAAATTATGGAACCAAGATACGTTTTAGTATTAGATTTCTGTTTCGGCTGCTTAAATATCATTAAGCTGACAGACGAAGAACTGAGAGAATCGGAAAAGTATGATGATTTTGAGGATTTTCTCTCAACCCTCGAAGAAAAGTATGGATTCAGACTAAAGAACTGTCAATGGATGGTTTCTGAGGATTTATCTATTTACCACTATGAAGATGGAAAGGAGGTTGAAAATGCCTAACTGGTGTGATACCTCTTATAAATGTGTGGGGGACTTGAAGGAAGTAAAGTCTCTGCATAAAGTTTTGAAGTATATCGACAAACGCAAGACCTCGATTCTAAAGAATGGTTTTGGAAAGCGATGGTTGGGCAATCTCGTCACTAAACTTGGCGGTGATTGGGAAAAGTACAGATGTCGTGGTGAAATTACGGATTACTCTCTTGACGGCAATGTTCTCACTATAAACCAATCTACGGCTTGGTGCGAGCAAGAAGGTGTTCGACAAATCATTGAAGAGAAATTCCCCTCTATTAAAGTCTATTATCAAGAGCAAGAATCTGGTTGTGGTGTGTTCTATACTAATGATTCAACTGGTGATTACTTTCCTGAACGATACTTCTTAGACACAGGAGAAGATTGGGAGTATTTCGAAACCATAGAGCAAGTGGATAAGTTCGTCTCAGAAATTGTCGGTAAGAACGTCACACCCACAGAAAAAGATGTGAGTCAAGCTCTGGAGGATTACATGGAAGAGCATGAGGACGATGACATGTACTTCTCCTTTCACAAGTTCGAAATAGTGGAGGATTAACAGCAAAAATAGGAAGCTAAGGTTAAAATCTTGGCTTCTTTTTTTCTTTTTCTTATTTTTCCGTCTAAGAAAGTATTGTTTTCCTTATATTTGAAGAAATAATACTCATTATCAGAGCGTCATATTGAACAAAAAACGTATATTTGCATTGTTCGACTGGAGAAATGGTCGGACTGAACATAGAAAGCGTTTTTTGCTTTATCCGAAAGAACGAAATCGCCAATTTCACAATAGGAGGATAGAGACAATATGACGCTCATACTGTTTGTATATGTACATGGGTGTATAGCCAATGTTATACCCTTTTCTACATACTGCAACGGCGTGAGTATTGTTTCTTCTTATTCACTCCTATTATGGCGTTTGGCGATGCCTGTTCTTTGGTGAATACAGGACAAGTCCTCACGCCTTTCTTTTATACTTAAATCTAATGCTGACTTCGGGGGACTTATAGGCATAGTACTATTTTGTTTAGTTGTAAGACAGTTTTTGTCTTACTCTCTTTGCAAATTTGTAATTGTAAAAACAAAAGAGTATGGGAAAACTTGAAAAATGTCTATATATAATAGAACTTCTTTCACGTGGCACTCCGATGTCACTCAAAGAGATTAATAACCATTGGGAATATTCCTCTCTTTACGATGGTGAAATCATACCCAAGACATTCGGGCGTTACAAGGAATATATATCCGATGTCTTTGCTATTGACATTGAATATGATATACGTGCTAAGAAGTACTACATTGCCAATTTCGACTATATCAAAAATAACTCTCTTTATAAATACCTGCTATCTGCTTTTCACATCCAAGGGCTTACAGAGTTGGCTATGAAGCATCGTGAACAACTGATATTGGAAGAAACGCCGAGTGGAGTAGAACATCTGCATACCCTTCTTGAAGCTATAGACAGAAAGGTAGTGGTAGCATTTGACTACAGTTCTTTCAACCGGAAAACTATAACCCACCATGAACGTATTCCTTGTTTTCTAAAAATATGGGAACAACGCTGGTATTTGGTGGCCGAACCATTAAGCCGCAAGAATCCTACAGTGTATGCCTTGGAACGTATCAGTAACTTGCACTTCACCGAACAGCAGGCTACTCCATCTGCCCACATTACTCCGCAATCTTATTTCGAAGGATGCTATGGGGTGAATCATGAGGACTGCCAACCTGTATTGATTAAAATAAAGGTGTATGGCAGTCAGGTGGATTACATCCGGGCATTGCCTTTGCATTCTTCACAAACAGAAATTGAGCAAGGTGACGGCTGGAGCATTTTCAGCTATTGGATTCGCCCAAGCTATAATTTTTATCAGGCTTTGCTGTGGCATCGGGAAAAGGTGGAAGTACTGGAACCGGATAGTGCGAGAGAGGAAATGAAGTGCATTGTAAAAGAGATGATAAATAGATATGAAACTAAATTTTAAATATTATGCTAAATTCAACTAATACTCCAAAATCAATGTCTGACACAGACATTAAATATAAGTTTATTGTCATATATGATAAGTTTACTAAACCTATGGCTGTTTCGCTCAGAAATTCCATAAGTAAAGAGTACACTTGCGCTATTTGGGATAAGAAGGTGTATGAACAGAATGAACCCAAACTTTCTAATAAAAACAATTTAATTCTTTTGGATGAGGATTTAATCAACACTAACTTGGCAAATCCAAGTTTGAAATCTATTCGATTCTCGGAAGGCGTGTTAATTAAACACGAGAAGAACACACTGGGAATTTATATAGATCCAGATGCAGATTTAGGTAGTTTTAAACAAAGATTTCAAATGTCTTGGAAGAAATATCTTACAGGTATTGTTGCTCCTATATTATTGATTGGTGGCATCCCCACAGCTATAGTAATAGCATTTATGATGTTTTATAATGATAGAAAAAAAGTGAAATTTAAATTAATGTTCGAGGCTGTAAACAAACTTAAAATAAACAAACTAGAAGATTTTTTGTATGGAAGAAATTTTGGATGATAATCAACAAAATTTTGAAACTTGGATAAAAGAAGGTTATGACTTTGCCATCAAAAATCAAGCAGGAGCTTATGGCGCAGATACCGGATGGGAGTACGTACATAAGATAGAAGAAGCTATTAATATATTAGCAAAAGATATAAATGCTTTTAAAGGTTTTAAAACAAATTCCAATATGTTACAAGGGGATCTTGCGGAATTTTGGCATGCTGATACATTTAATATTAATGCTGCTATTAGTAATTCTTCCTATGAGGCTATTGTGAATCGTAGTCATGATATGGCTTCCCCTGATGTGACCTTAAATAATGGAACTGAAATAGGCTTGAAGTATTATAAATCGGCTGTAGAATCGGCTAATGCTCAATCTAAAAGTTATTTCCAACGTTTTTGTGAATATAAGTCTTCATCTGGAAGAACGGATCTGACTATAGAACAATATCTTCTTGAAAAAGGAGTTACAGAGGATGTATTTCGAACAGATCCGATTTATTCAGGTCAGATTAGGGTAATTCCTTCAGAGCAATATGATGCTGCTGTAAGTTATTTAAAGTGGAAGATTCAGAAAGAGTTGATGACTCGCCCAGAGGAAGCAAAGCGTTATCAGGAAACATTGGATTTACTAACTTCTAAAATCAAAGTTCCGGATGGAACAAATTCTGTAGAGTTGACTCGTGAGGCTTCTCAAAAGATGGCTGATTTAGCAAAGGAAGGAAAATTTGATCCAGCTGAATTTGGTATAACTACTGAAGACATGATGACATTCATGCATGCGCTTAAAGAAGGGGTTGAAGCTGGTAAATCTGCTGCTATCATAACATTGGTTCTTAACATGGCTCCACATTTATATCAATGTTTGGAAAAGCTGATAAGCGATGGTCGATTAAATGAAGAAGAACTTCGGAATTTGGGATTCGTAGCTATTAAAGGAGCTGGGCAAGGCTTTTTAAGGGGATTTGTAGCTGGAACAATAGTCACAGCTTGCAATACTGGCATTTTAGGAGAAACTTTTAAAAGAGTAAATCCAGGTACTGTTGGAGCTTTGACCGTTGTTTTGATGCAAGCTATGCAAGATTCATTCCTGATAGTAAGAGGAGACATGACCCAACATGAATTTATAGCGAATTTATCGAAGAATATTTTTGTGGCTGCATGTGGTATCGGTTTGGGAACTGCGTTAAGTTTCATGCTTCCACTTTGTTCATTTGCATATATGCTAGGAAATTTCGTTGGTTCATTTATTGGCTCGTTTGCTTATATTGCAGTAGATAGTGCCTTTATGTCTTTTGCTGTTTATTCTGGATGGACGTTTTTTGGGGTTGTAAAGCAAAATTATGTTTTACCCAATAAGGTATTGCAAGAACTAGGAGTAGATATTTTTGATTATGAAAAAGCCTTTTATCAAGAATATACCTTTGATGAATTCCAATTTGATGAATTTTCTTTTGAAGAGTATACTCCTAATTTTATTTCTATTATCAGACGGGGGGTAATAGGCATTCATCAGGTTGGATACATTGAAAATTAAAAGACTATTTACCGTTTTTGCAAAAAGACTGACAATAAGATTTTTTTAAACATTAGTGGATATTCTGACGCACAACACGAATGATGAAGTCAAAATTGCCGGGCAATTAACCTGCAAAGATACTTACCTCTATTGTTGTCCATATCTGCTCAACATGATGTGTCAGAACATTGTCAAGGAATTGTAACGCTTCGATGGATATTCCCAAGCTAATTTGTATCATAAGGAAAGCATACGATACTAGGGAATCTTGCAGGATGTTTGTAGAAAATTAGAAGTTTGTTTCCGAGGCAATAAAAGCATGAAAAATTCAATCGATTAGGAAAACATAGATATATTTTTTTGAATGTATAACAAATGAAAGAAGAAAAATTAACAGATAAGATTCTAGATGAAATACTGAATCTGTTGAATAGTGAAGATAGCCATAAGCAGAAGCTTGGTTTTCAGTCATTACGATTAGAAGCCGCTATTGGCTCTTCTGTGGGTAATATGGAAGCCGTTTATTACGAAGGCATTTGTTACAAAAAAGAATTAGGAACACGTCAAAGCGATGAGAATGCCTTTTATTGTTTTCAACGGGCTGCGGAAAAAATTCCAGAAGCCATGTATGAACTGGGGGTATGTTATATACATGAGATAGGTACGGAGCAGGATGTAGCCAAGGCTTTTTGTTTGTTCCAGTGATGCTGCACAGAGTGGACTCCCAGAAGCCATGTATGAATTGGCTGTTTGCTATAGGCGCGGAGAAGGTACTGAACAAGATATCAAGACTGCATTTAGTTGGTATGAAAAATCGGCCAATCAAGGTTATATCAAAGCTTTTCAAAATATGGGGATTATCTATCAAAACGGCCTTGGCGGCATTCCTATAAATCACGTAAAAGCTTTTGACTGTTTTATGAAAGCCTCCGAAGAAGATAGTCCTGATGCATTCTTCTGTGTAGGTAATTGTTATCTAAATGGATTGGGGGTAGAGGAAAATGATGAAGAAGCTGCTAATTGGTTCAAAAAAGCTGCCGAACTGGGCGAGCCGGATTCCATGTTTCACTTGGCTTGGATGTATCAGGAAGGTATCGGTGTTGAAAAGGACATGGATTTAGCAACAGAATATCTTTATAAGTCAGCGGAAGCCGGATGGGAACCTGCTATAAAGATCATAAAAGGAGAAGATTGACGATATATTGTTGTTTTAATCCATTTTCTCTGATATTTTGTAACCCTTTCATCAGTTAGTAGATCGACCATGCAGAATCACCAAATCTGTGAGTCGGACTTTAAATGGAATGAGTTTTCTATAACACTAAAAAAAGAATTATGCTAGGAGATTTGAAAAGAAGAGCAGAACAAGAGGATATAGACGCTCAATATGAATTGGGATGTTGGTATGGTTTTGGACGACACCGAGATTATAAGACTGCTATCTATTGGTTATCGAAAGCCGCCGAACAAGGGCACCCCGCTTCACAAGTGGCCGTGGGAAAGGTTTTACTCATTAATAAAAAAAGACAACCTGAAAAAGAGCAACAGGCATTCTTTTGGTTTTTAAAAGCTGCTGAACAAGGGGAGACACAGGCTTATTATCATCTTTCTAAACTCTATCTTGAAGGAAAAGGTTGCGCACAAAACCTTGAAGAGTCGACCTATTGGCTTCAAAAAGCAGCGGAAGCCAATATCAACGGATCCAAGGAGGAATTAAAAGAACGATACGCTTATATGGATTTTTTGGAACGTGATACTGAGAGATTAAATAATCTTTTTGGAAATACTGAAACTGGATTTCATTATTCTAAGATCAGATTACGCCCAAAGGAGAATCCTTATTATTGTACAAGTTATTCCCCTCTTGAACACAAATGGGATTGGGATTTGGGTAATAACCCATGGGAAACCGATGAAGAAAAACAAAAGAGAAAGAAGCATGAAGAAGAACTTAAAAGCAGTACTAACCGTACAGACTTCATACTTGCAATAGAGGAGACAAAAGGTGGTGTAGCCTATACCCCTAAGTACTCTGGTAAATGTAATAAGGTATTCTTGCTAATCAATAAGTATTTGTATAAAGTTCCCCCACATATAGGAAACCCATTTATATTATCAGTGTTAGTCTCTCGAAATGCAAATAACTATTTTAAGTATTTTTATGCCAAAATAAATAATGCAAGAGATCTCCAAGGACGGTTGTGTACATTTTCCAAATGCGAAAGATATGAAGACTATTTTATTGTAAAAATTCCTGGTGAGTTTGAAGGCTGGAGCGTAAGTATGGAGAATGAGAAAATCAAACTGTTTGTAGAAAAATTCAAGAAAAATTGTCCACTAGTATTCCTTGATAATTGTAAATAGAAGGGGGAATTGTTTGATTTATGCTGTTTGTTTTTATTCAAAACATTGTTGTTCAGTTGCCATCAAGCTGCTAAAAGGAGAAGATTGACTATAGATTTTTCAGTTTTTTAATGGCTCAGACACCTTTTGTCCATCTTATCAGATTCCTTTGTAGTACGAAACACTTAAAATCATTAAAATATGAACCGTGCAGTATCTACTTGGAAGAAACTCTTTTTTAAGAGCAACATTAGGAAAATCCGTAAGGTTGTTATGGATTATTTGGAAGAAGAAGGCATCAAAGTCAAACTGGAAAACGGATTATTGGTGGTGGAACTGGATGAGTACTATTACAGCATCGACTTTAACTTGGATGGCGAATATCCTCAATGTGAAATCATGTTTAAGCTAAAGCATGAAGTATATGGTGCATTGGAAATATCCCAAAAGACTTTCATTGCAGATAAAGTGAACACTGATGCAGACCGCCATTCCGTAGTAAAGGCTTTTTCCGAATCATTAGTTATAGAAACACACTTTTATTTCTGCAACAGAAAGATGCTATTGTCTTTATTCCACGACTATTTTATTGATTTGAAAGAGACAGTAGATGAAACAACTGATTGGTTAGCAGATGCCATAGAAGAGAATAAGAATCAAAGGCGACCCATTGGTTTTATAACTCCTGCCTCCAGCAATAAAAATAGTAATGAAGAACAGCCTGCTGCTCAAAACGAAAGTAATGTAAAGTGAAACATTATAATATCTAATTATGAAAATTGATAAAGATGATTTATTTATTGGGGCTATTGGAATTGGATTAATCCTATGCAGCCCATTTACTCTTACTTTCTCTGCCGGAAAATGGATTTACAGACACACGCCTTGGGAACTAAAGAAAAAAAAAGAATTGGATAAAGAAATACATCTGCTGGAAGAGAAGTTGGGCTTATATGGAAGGAATGACAAGTCACTACATTATGATCCCCTTTATTTTAGGAATAACTTCTTGAGGAATAGGGAAGATTATTGTAAAGACTTAAAAAAGAAATTGGAAAAGGGATATGTTTCTCCCCCAATTATAATAGCAACAACAAGTGAATCATTCCCAACAAACTATTATATACCATCAAATACAATTTATGATGTTGTGCTTTTGGTTCATAAAGATTATTACCACATACCTAAAGAATCTGAACGTGCAGATATTTACTTTGAACAGGGCAAATCAAATGCACATGAAAAAGATCCATTGCCTAAACCGCAACATAGATATATCCATGCACAGACAAGGGCTGAATGTGGCCATTACGAAAATTATTATATAGTGGAAGTCCCCGGATGGTATGAATATCATGAAATTCAATCTTCAAGGTTTATAAGGAAATTTATCGAGGAGTTTAGGAATAAATATAAGAAAGAATAAAAACACAATAAAATGAGAGTTTTTATACAATGTGATTCTACAGGACACCCATGCAATACAAATGCATTTGCTGCATTTGAAGGTTTACAGGCTATGGGGTATGAATGTGTCTTCTTTCAAAAATATGAAGAACTGATAGAGCATAATCATAGCAAAGAAGAACTAATAGTCAGCGGTATCAGGATGATAGAACGCAGATTGCATGATTTTGGAATTGAATGTACTGCAATAAACTATCCAAAAGAATTAGCTACTTATTTCGGAAGATTACTATGGAAATCCAACATAAATAAGATAGCGAACACTCCTGCATTATGGCCGGTATTCATTAAATCGGTTGAAGGAAAAAGATTATCGGGAAGAGTTATCAGCACCAGTCATGATTTAGTGGGTTGCGGATGCTGTGACGATAATTACGAGGTGTTATGTAGCGAACCTGTTGATTTTATGGCAGAGTGGAGAGTCTTTGTGAGATATGGAAAAATACTCGATGTCAGACCCTATAAAGGGGATTGGAAAGTGCATTATAATCCAAGCGTGATTGAAAACGCAGTGAAGGATTATGTAACCGCACCCAATGCGTATGGTATTGATTTCGGAGTCACTTCAAATGGTAAAACGCTATTGGTTGAAGTAAACGAAGGATATGCTCTCGGATGTTATGGTCTGTTTCCGCATCTATATGCCAAATTTATAATCACTCGATGGGCTGAACTAACAAATACATTTGATGAGTATTGGTATATTTAATGGTCTGAGATAACGCATCAGGTAAACATCGTGGTTAGCAGTTAGGAAAACGAGAGTCTGATGCTCCTTTTTCCTTTATACTATCAGTTTTATATAAAATATAGGAATAATGAGAATAGATTAAGATGACCTTTTCATGGCGGGGCTTATTGGTGCTGTGTTAGTATGCACTCCTTTTATTGGTACATATTATGGAGTGAAGTGGATATATAACCAAACACCCTGGTCAAAAAGGAAAAAAAGAAGAATTGGATTGGGAAATAAAAGAATTAGAAAAACAGTTGAAACTTGTTGGAAGAGACGACTCCGCTTGTAATTACGATCCATATTATTACAAACAGAACAATACCAGAAAGGAATATTTGGAATGCCTTAGGAAGAAAGTTGCAGAGAACTACCAAAGTCTGGATATTATACTTGCAATCAAAGAAATGCAAGACAGAATAGGTCACTCAATAAGATATCGGAATAGTTTTCAGGTATTAATGTTGGCAAATAGGAATATTTATGAAGCTCCTATTCATTCTCATGCTTGTGAATCTATTATATCATTACTTTCACAAGATGCATCTGCATATTTTAGGAACTTTCATAATTTCAGACGGCGTGCACACAATTTGAAAAGAAGACTACGTACACTTTCCGAATGTGGTAGATATGAGGATTATTTTGTGGTGACAATCCCTGGAAAGTTTGAACGCGAGAAGGTTGGTATGAAAAATGAGAAAATTAAACTATTTGTAGAGAAATTCAGGAAGAAATATAGAAAAGATGCAAAGTAAATAGAGTAGTGTTCTCAGACACTTTGTTTCCTTTCTCTCCGTTCTTTACATTAATTAAAAAAAGAAATAGACAAGGAATATAAAAATGAAAGCCAATTTGATAGATAATATCATGCTAGGTATATTCGGCATTGGAATAATATTGTTTGGTCCGCTTATAGTTACTTATGAATGTTTAAAGTGGTGTTATGTAAAAGTTTACAACCTATTGCTTCAAAAGACAAAGCAGGAATCTCTAACAGAATACGACTTTGATATAGACGGATTTGATATTTCCATGTATTTGCTAGGTCTCGTAATGTTGATATGTAGTCCGTTTATTGCTATTTATTATATTTTAAAATGGACGTATGCCTGTATGCCGTGGGAAATCGCAAGAAGGATAAAACGTAACAAAGAGATTCATGAACTGGAAGAAAGATTGGGACTTAAAGGAAGAAATAGCAGGACACGGTACTATGACGCTTATTATTATAAAAATCAAGATAGTGATAGAGTGGATTACTTGAATAATTTGAGGAAAAAGCTTGTTGATGGTTATAAAAGTCCGGATATAATAATTGCAGCAGAAAGAATAGAGAATCATTCATGCTTATCAGAAAGGTTTAATGCTCGTTATAATGCATTGCTTTTAGCCAGTAAGGAATATTATAACATTCCTAAAGACGAAATAGAATCCTTACGAAAAAGGCGAAATATATTTTTAATGTGTGGACGTGAGGATTATTATAATAATCCAAAGCTTTTGTTGAATGCGAACATTTATTTTGAGGAAAAATGGCATGGTGAAATAAAAACTTTCTCGGAATGTGGCAATTATCAAGATTATTATTGCATCCAAATTCCAGGAGAATTTGCATTCCGGGAAATAAAAGATGGAAATAGTAAAATAATGCAGTTTGTGGAGCAATTTAAACAAGAGTGTGGTAGAAAAGATGTGTGTAAAGACCATATAGGATTATATTAACTTCAATAGACTATTATAAAAGGAATGAAGCAGTAGCCATGAAAGATTGAACTACATTTTTGTTAAATTTGAATTTTAGATAAGAAACCCACTAGGACACAAATCTTAGTGCGTTTCTTTTTTCTCCTTATCTCCAAATCGCTTTTTCGCCATTCTCACCAGCTTAGACCCTAATATTTGAATTATAAATAGCATAATCATTATGTTTACTGAATTTATAAGCCGAATATTAGGAGCTGAATTAAGAACTGCCGCTTCTAATCGCTTGGAAACTGCTGATCCAGGTGTTACCGTGAAAAAAGACAGCAAACCTATCCCTGAAAAATATAAGAAAGACGTTGAAGCTCTCCGGGGTAAATATGGAGATGCTTTTGAAACCGGTCTCTGTATTAGCATAACCCTTCAAGAGGCTTTATCAATCATGCCGAGAGAGCGGAGGAGAATTGATGCCTATAGAGGACTAATATCTTTTTTGAAAGAGAAATTAGGGATAATATTATCAATCACATCACAAAAAACGAAGAAACTATGACGAACAAATTTATAGCAAACGGTGAAATAATTACCACAGACATGAGTATTGAAGATATTGAATTCCAGGTTCAAGATGCTTTAGATGAAAACACTTCTGGAATAGTAAAATTTCGTATCTTGGAGTTGAGCGAAAAAGAAGTAAGGATGGTTTATATCAGGGATTTTATTTCTGCCGACCCTAATAAACACATCATTTCAGATAAGGATATGGCAATTATCACTGGTTTGGGAATAGCAGCTTTCCAGCCATCTGAAGTCGGTGGTTATCCGATTATCTTTCCGCTTAAATTTATTGGAAAAAACTTTTATAGCCACATCACTGCTTTCATACGATTATACAAGTTATTACTTGCACGTGAAAATCAAAGTGTGGAGCATATCGGTATAAGATGCTACTCAGATCGGATTCTAATGCAGATAATTTTTTAAAGAGAAAAAAAAAGAGATCGAACTTAATTGCTCGGTCTCCTTTTTATTTTTATTGTCTATTTCTGTCTGGATTTGTATCTCCTACGTTCACAGCCAAAGGTGTTATGAGAATAGGCGTAATCAACTATTTCTGTAATATCATAATCAGGAATAAGCTCTTCGATGAATGCCTTGGCTTTATCTTTCATCACACCAGCTTTACATAACACACCAGCATAAGACATGGCGGTATTATTTCTACCATTAGCCAGAGATTTACCATTCCAAATACTTCTGAGAATACGGATTATACTCTCATCAGAAATAACCTGTCTATAAAGTTGGTTTAAGAACTGGGAAACCTTTGAATCATCCTTCATTACTATCTCATTTCCTGTACTATCTCTTATAATGGTCTCTGTTTCAAAATCAGGAATAAGAGGTTCAGTGGCAGGTGTGTCAAAGTGAAAAGGTTTAGGTTCCGGATTTTTCCATAAGTTTGGATCATAGCTAAGAAAATTACCTCTGGCCAAATCCGTTGTACTCTTATCTATCTCAGGACAATCAAACAAATTCAATAGCTGATTATACAGGTCATAATGGTAGAGCGGCTCGTAATTATCGTGAAGAATAATCGCTTTATAACCCTCACCACTTGGAGTAACGAAACAAGCATAGACACATGAGAATCCCTGTAGCCATTTTCCGAACCCATCCATATTTTCAGGCTGGATATGGTCAAAATCAAGAGCTGTGAATGAAGAATAGTGTATGAGATCCTTCCTGTTCTTGGTCTTGAAAGTTCCGTTCCATGTCACTGCTGGAAGTTTCATTTTAGCTTTATCCTTACTTTCATCGTTCTTGGCTTTTCTTACTGCATCTACTTTCTCAGCTACATTATAATAGCTGTCAGTCTTGATTATATCCAGCACTTTATCTATATCATATTCATTGGGATGATTGATGTCTGTAATCTTGCTGAATAGTGACAAAGTGGTTCGATAATGTGATTTGATGGTAAAATAGGCTGTAGGTTTTCCTTTTATTCTTATAGTTTTATCACTACAGGTCAGGTATTCGGATACATCAGAGGCACTGGGGGTTCCTGCTATACCTAATTGCTTGTAAATACTTGTAAGCATATCTTTTATATCAGATTTGGTATATTTTTCTCCTAATCGTAAAGCCTTAATCAATTCAGCAGCTATTTTGTCCTTGGGCAGCTTGTCAAAGGGAGTAGGTTCTAGAGCTTTCTTGATATTGTCTTCTCGCCAATGCAAAGTTTCAAAACCTTCCCTACCAAGTGCTTCATGATATTTCCTAAATTTTCCCTCTATGAAAGTGCAGCCGTCCAAGAGTGTAGGGGATTTATCATATAGATCACAGAACAGTTTAGCTTTTCTCTGGAATATGTTGTCAGATTTCCATTCCTTGAATATTTTTTGTATCTCAGGGTCATTGCTATCAGAAGATTTGGTAACGGTTGCGCCAGCTTTTAATGCTGCGTACATTGACCAGTCCTGATTATATATCTTGTTAGTCACTTCCCATGCCCTTCGTTCTGAAATTTCAATCAGTTCATTCTCAACAATCATCATGTTATCATTTGCATCCTTTAATATACAGCAATAATGTTCCTGATGTCCTTGCTGCTTGATATTACTCTCCATCATTCGTAACTGTTCTGCTTTATTAGGAACTGCATTAAAGTTATCAATCTGTTTTTGAGTGCTTTCTTTCTTTTCTTTAATAGTCTCTTCCAGTTCCTCTTTTGTTACCTTTTGCTTTCTGGTGTTAAAGTAGAGAGTAGCTGAATTTCTGAAGGGGTTTTCATCCAGTCTTTGCCTACCGATAATCTGCTGCAAATCCACAGAAACATCCACAGTCATACTTTTTATCAGTGGATTAGCGAATATATACGAGTAGGCATTAGTTGAGTAGAAGTCAGCACCTACATAGACTGTAGATGTGCAGAACGTAAACATCTTATGTGGTTCTCCTTTCCCTGGGATTTCACCGATTTTGAAATTGTCTCCTGTGTCCTTGGATAATTCTTTCAGTTTCTTGATGTTTTCAGATTTGGCAGAGCAGATAATGTTCACCTCGTCTGCTTTCAGATTATTTTTCTTTATAACACTCTTTATTATGGAAACGTCATTGATATAGAAAACAGCTTCTTTTGCTCTAAACTCTTTGCCATCCACCATAGTAGCCTTTCCTTTTCCTTCTTTATATAAACTGATCAATTCACTGCAAAGCTTTGATACAGATTTCTTAGATTTTACAACCTCTACATTAGGGAGCTGAACCATACTCGAAGGCCATACAAGTTCACAGATAGTCAAGTTCTTAAACTGTTTAGTCATTCCAAGATAGGATTCCAAGAAAGGAGTAGCGGACAAATAGACAACATTCTTGAAAACTCCCAGAATCATGCCAAATTCATATTCTGTTGTGGGCTTAAACTGGCAATCATAGAAAATTATCTGCATTTCATCGACTACAACAATCCACTCATCCAAGTTCTCTCCAGTCGCTTCCAGAACATCCTTTATTTTCCTAAGCGAATCGTAGGTTGTAAGAATTGTTGCACCACCAGTCCTTAAATAACTCTTTAGACTATCATTAAAAACCAGAATATCATGTTCGGTATATGATTTGCTTTCAAAATATTGTTCACGATTTCCTAGATAACGGAACAGATGAAAATTATCCGAAAGGTGTTGGGAATACTTATTATAAAGAAGGTGTTTTCTTGGACTGGTTAATATCACTTTCTTATCCAAATTAAGAAATGCTTCTGTTGCCCCACATCCACACACCTTTTTGTTCAGGATATAATGTTCGTTCTTTGGAAGTAAATCCTGTAGTTCCTTCCACTCTGACAGATACTTGATTCCGTCAGGTACTTCAATTGATTGTTTCTTCATATTTATTAAAATTTGGGGTTAGTCAGAGACAGAAGCCTATACGAAGTATGAGTATAGTACATAACCGTAAGGATGTAATAAATAATCTTACAAAAACACTCTTCTTTAAGCATTTGTACCTCATTTGCACACTTTTTTATTACACTTTGTCTTTCAGTTATGTATTACATTCCACTTCGTTCCATACTCTTGTCTCCGACCAACCCTGATTATTCATTTACTTATTGTCTGGTAACTTGAAATTGGGATTGTTACGGTTAAGTTCTTTCTCCAGCTCATTCATATCCTCCCTCTTCTTTTTCATATACTCTTGATATTCAGGACTGCTTTCTTCCACCCATTTAAGATTGTCTGCATGAAAATCCAAGTAATCCATATTCTTGTGAAGTACTCTAGGTCTTTTCATTGCTGATTTATCCCCGTCCACAAATTCAGCAGCAGCCATCAGGTCATCAATATCCGCACTTTTATCATCATAGTTTCCCCATTGCTTGTTCTTCCTGCGGTAACTGACTTTGGGACTTATAGCCACCATTCGATCTGTATCACTATCACCAGTCTCCTTCTGGATCGGCAGTTCTTTGCCTTGATAAAATATTTTCCCCCCAACGGTTACAATCAGACCATTATCTAAAGTACGTTTAGTGGCTAATGGGGCATATTTCCTGACCAGTTTCCATTCAAGATTATTGGCTTGACAGTTCCCCAAGTCACCATCCTTATGTACCAACAGATATTTATTTCCGTCTTTAGGCATGGGGTTATAAGCATCGGCGACAACTTCATCCAATTGAACGGATTTGGGTTTGACATTCAAATATTTGGATCCATCAGCATTGGCATTAATCTGTAAAAAACGATTCCAAGACGGATCATTATATTCACGATAAGCACGAGTGCCAGCCCAATTTACTCTAATATTATATTTCACACTATATCTTAAAGTTACGCCACTCACTACTATATCAAGTGGTATTTTTTTATTCTTTGACATGCTTCTTTTGGGGTTTAATGGTTAATAAAATGTTTCTTTCTTCTCTTAGGTAGTTGACTAAAGCATTATAGGCTTCAGTTCTTCTACGCTTTCTTGGAATTACAGTAAGAAGCTCACTCAACGAAACTTCAATACTGAGACCAGCTATGAAATGTTCGTCACCGATATAACTTACCAGTGCGTCCACATCACCTTTAAACTTCTCTGGGGTTATACTTACTTTTTGAACGATTACATCAGGAGCAGTATTTTCCTGACGACCCAATGGCGATTCTAAACCATCATTGGGTATATTATTTAATTTTAAAGTCATATCAGAAGTAAGGGTTATGGTTGTTCTGAAGAGCGTTTTAGCGATTTGAAGCGGATTATGGCTCTGTTCTTATTATATAAAAATAGGAACAAGCATCTGGATAAAAGACACCTGTTTCTATTTTTATTCAGGTTGCTTTATTGGAACATATTATAGTCACTTGATACAAAATTAGCTTGTAATGTAGCTCTGTCCACCCCTAGCAGTTTCACCAGTGAGTCTTTAAGGTAAATCTTCACTGAGTTGGGTAACAGCTGCAATTCTGACAAGAACTGTTTGGCTTCAAGAAAGTTGTAATTTATTCCTTTACCGGACATTAAGCCAATCTTATAAAGGTTACAGAACGGGAGACTGGCTTTTATCATCGACATGGAGGACTGAAAATTCACAATCGGCTCAATACTTGCAAAGGTCTTGTAACCCAGTTTGTTCAGCTCTTTCATTGCTTGGATGCGTTCTCCATTGGAAGAAGCACCGGGTTCCAATTCATCGTGTCCTGTTAAGGTAAATCCGAAAGCCAAATGTTTCAGATACAGTTCCGCATCAAAATTGCCATAGCTGACAAGCAACCCGAAAAACTTATCAATGAAATCAGCCCGCTTGGTCAGCAGCTTTACATTCACACCGTTTTCCACACATATTTTTACTGCCTGTGCTGTCAGTCCCATTGTTTCCGGGAGCAAGGGATCAGTAGTGAAACTAAAGAACAACCCACTTATACGCAATTCTGCCAGATTCTCAAAAAACTCCTTTCTAAAGATATTGATGGCGTTCTGTTCATCTGTAAAGGCTTTTTTCAAATTGGGAACCAAACTCCAAGTACCAGGTCTCAGGAAGTCTGAACAAAAGCAATATTCACAGTCGTTCAAACAACCGACATAAAAATTACATCCCCATGCACCGTATTCTCCAGCTTTACCGGCAGGTTGATAAATAGCCTTGCCATTTTTTCTTTTTTGCTCTTTCATTTATTTCTATAAATTAATTAATGAGAGGGAGAATACAAGATTCTCCCCGTTAATTTGTTTTCTTACTTTACCACCCACTGTTCCAGATAAGATCAAAAAGATCGTCTTCACTCAAAGAATCGTCAGAGTATTTTACAGCATCAGTGAATTCATTGAAAACATAGAATTTGCAGTACTTATATCCGAAAGCTAATCCTTCAGAAAACAACCACCTCACTTCCCCTGAACATTCTGAAATATAACCATTCAAGGCTGCATCAACGAAGAAGAGATTCTTTCCAAATTTCGTAGCATCCGAAAAACATTCAAAAAACAGCTTGGTAAAGAATGCAAGTTGTGGTTTATCGGTGTTATTTGGATTAATAATACCCATAATCATGCCATCACCGCCATTTTCAAGAACAAATTCTTTTGTTAGGGAAATCGCTAAATTTTCTTTCATTTCCGGCCAAAACATACTGACATAGGCTATATAACCATCCCCCAAGTCGAAAGAAGGAAAAGCATGACAATGTGAACCTATATCTGAATGGCCTGCATTCGAATAGTCCTGATATAAAAGAGTGTTTTTCTTAATTACATGACTGATTTTACCCATAAGACAATCCAAATTACCGCCATATTCTTCCACTACCTCACACAAGCAACCATATTCTTGCTTGCTGGAAATTGGGGGTATATTTACTGTAAATAAGTTATTGCCATCAAAATCAAACTTTACCATAATACTCTTGTTTTAAGATGTTGCTTATTGTTATCCTTTTGCCTCCAAGCCCTTTACATTCCATGCCAAGGATATTTTTAAGCATAGAAAGAGCTGTAATGTCAGCTAAACTTTCAATTTCAAAAGTTTTTCCCATAATTATTCAAGAATGGGGTGATAATATTATCATCACCCCTTAAAATGATTGGTGTTAGCTTTTTATAATTTTTTCAAACATTTCTCTAAGAACAATTTCTGTAGTACGGGTTCTATCATTTACAACCCCTCTAGCGTCCTGCAATTCTGCCATCTGTTTAGGCTTAATATTTTCAAACCTATCCGAAAGTTTATTTATCAACGCTTCTATAGCCTGTTCATCATTAGCTTCCTTAATTTTAGTATAAGTCCATTTCGCTAAAGGAACGCCGTGGAGTAGCTTAGCGGACGCATTTCCTGAGAATGCAGATTTGTAAACCTTTAGAGCATTACGCATTCCTTTAATTAATTTTTCATTAATTGTAACGGATTTGCCAGAATTAATTTTTTTCATATCCTCCCTGTTGGGCTCTTTACCAAAGGTAAAATAAGCGGCTGCTTTTGCTACAAACCCTTCTTTTATTAGTGCATTATAATATTCTGTATAGGGATTTTTATAGACAGCAGCTGCATAACTCGTTAATTCTGCGTTGGTAGTTTTCTTTGTATCAAAATTAATTGAAATAAACTGCTTGTAAAATAAATTTGGATCTGTCATATCATCGTACAGAAATATAAAATCAAAAGGCTTGTAAGAAGGGTCTTTCATAGCCATATCAAGATCTTTATTGTGAGCTGCACAGCGTCCGTTACCATCCTCCTTAGTATAATATCTATCTACCTGTTCATCTGGAATAGGATAATCTTTTCCATCACTATCTGTTTGAACAAGTGTAAAACCAGCAGCCTTGGCAACACTTGCCTTAACATACTTAGCTGGCTGTCCCATACCATATTCACGACAAATCTTTTGCCAATTATCAGCACGATTTGCAGTTGAACGGTTCTCCTTTATATAGCACTCTGGTAAACCTATCATTTGGTTACGATGGTAAAGGATACCTGGCTGTAAAGGAGTACCATCCCACTTCTTTAAATAAGGGTTAGATAAATCTGTCCCACTTGCTGCTGTCGCACTTGTTACTTCTTCTACATCTGGGACACTTTGCATTTTTGTGCCACCGTTACTATCAGGCGTAGCACTTCCCTGTGGTTTCATACCATTGTTATCACTCTCCATTCCCGTTGCATGAACGGTTGCCTGCTCTGCTTGTGCAGTCACAGGACTTTCTGATTTAAAATACATTAGTTTTTATATTATGTTTCGATTGTATTTTCCTTTTTGGTTACTAATACGTAGAATCTCCAAAACTTTATGAATATCAAAAATGACAGTCTTACCATTTTGAAATATTGCATCGTCAAGAAGCCCTTCCGACTTCATTCTACTTACTGTACTCACTGAAATGCCTAAGAGAGCTGCTACTCTTTTGACACCCGTTACCAATAAAGGGAAATCAGAACATTCCGTCGTTACTAGCTGGGACTTATTTTCCTTTAAGCACTTTTGAACTATTTTTTCAATAACTTCCAGCAATTCACTTAACGATACTTGCGTAATCTAAATATTTTCTTTTACTATTTCCATCTTCATTTTATTTTGATTTATGCCGCAAAATTAAAATTTCTATAATGCGAAGTCCATACAGGATTATAGGGGAAGAGAGATAGGTAGATATATATTCTATTACAAAAGTACTGGAAGAGGATAGAGGTAGATAGGGGAAAAAATCCCCCATACCTAATCAATCAAAAATAGGGTATGAGGGATGAAAAGTTAGAACAGATGCTACTTTTAACAACAGGCAGCAATAATTTTTTTTATTTTTTGCAATGTCGAACTGTCCTTTCGACCTTTTAAGCTATCCGGGGATATAGGGTTATTATTCGCATCGTTAAAATGCTTGCAAATTATATTTTTATTGTATTTATTCATGACTACTCCCATAGCTGAGAACATTGCATAAAGTGATGCAACAGCAGGTTGATTGTTCTTCTCATTTCTATCTAACCAAATAATTTTCCCATAGGAGCTATGCAATGTGTTACTGAATAATGAAAGAAATGAGTAGCATGTGGCTTCATCATCTTTCATGAAACCAGCCTGGGAAACTTTTGAAAATAGTAGGCGAAGTTGTTCTCTACTTAATGCAACTTTCAAACAGCATACAGGGATAAAACCTTTTTCTATTATAAAATCATATCCATTATAAGCGTCGTTTACAGCTTTGTAAACTTCTCCAAGATATTCACGAAATAAATAAAGCATTTCGTTTTCTTGAACCTTACGATAATAGGTATCAGCAATTACAATGTTTATAGGTGTATTCATTTCTTCGGACACAACATCATAAGAACTATTGTCCGAATACTTACATAGGGAATTTTCTAAAATCGCAATGGGGTCGTCATCCTTATATGACGAATCAAACATTTTATCAGGATGAGTTAAAATCCAACACTCATGGAGAAGACCTAGTATGTATTCTATGTTTTCTGTGCTTTTTAATTTCGAAAAATAAAATCTGAAAGAACTTATACTAGGTAAATTCAAGGTACTATTTATTACCGCACTCTTTAGGCAATTACAAGAATCTTCCAATCTAAAAACGATTAAATCCTCTTTACTTGCTTTACCTTGCATTTCTACTATTAAGGATTGAAGTTCAGATTTCATTTTCTTCAATTCTACTAAAACAGATCCTTGTTCCATAAAAAACAATTTTAAATATAATGAAAACAGTACCAAATCATATCAACCAAATAGCGCCTTAAAATTAGCAAATTTATTTCAGACTACACTTTTCACATAATCAAAAATCTGCCTTAATTGTGTTTCGTTCATTTTATCCAGCTTTTCTATAAGCCCTGACTTATATTGGTAGGTAAACTATACTTCCACCAATTCAGCATCGACATAGAATTGAACAACAAATGTATTATAAGACTAAACTATACACAAAAAAATCAAAGTAAATACGCACGAATCTGCTTAAAATCTACAGAAATTTGTATCTTTGTACTAAATAAAGTTACCCATTATTGTTACCCAAACAAAGATAACAGATTGATATTCAGTATATTTTTCGACACTGGCAGTGTCGAGGTGGCGAGTTCGAGTCTCGCATGCTCCACTACTCATTCATCAAAAGCAGAAATGCCGGAAATTGCATCAGATACAATTTCCGGCATTTCTGCTTCTAAAAGATCCAAATCTTATAAGCTCAACTTTTAATTCATATTAAGGGACATTGAAAAATCTCCGAAAAATTCAAGCAAATACGTTCAAACCTAAAAAAACATCCCGCCACAACTCTTCATTAAGAGCCACAGCAGGATGAAACTTCTATGAGATTGGATTTTCTATTACATTTTATTAGAAGCGGTAAGAGGCACCTATGTTGATTACACCTTGATCAAAATCACTAACCAACTGGTATTTTCCTTCAAGATTGATAGCCCAGTTATGACCCAAATCAAATTCAACTCCACCTCCCAAGTTCACACCGAATCGGCATTCATTATCGTCAATATCTTCACCAAAGCCTGTATCTATATCAAGCATCCAGTTTGTCAGAGTCAATCCGAAAAGAGGATAAAGTTTTACGCCTCTGCCTACCGGACACAGATAATGAAGATTCACATTGAAATCGAGCATGCTCACATTATCGTTTTCAAAGAAATAGTTGAGTGAAGGTTCAAGACGGATAGGGTCTGTAATGTTATACTGATATTTTATACCTAAGCCCATGCTTTCAATTTGCGTTCCATAATTCAGACCAAAACCAATAGCTTGTTTTCCCTTCTGTGCCTGGATACCACCCAAGAACACAAAAAGAAGGCTGAATAACATCAAAAATTTTTTCATACCTTATTTTTTAAAGTTATCAATTAAGTTAATTTACTTTTTGGCAAAGATAATATCTTAGTTGAAATATACAAAATAATATAGAAATTTATCTTATGGACTTCCAAAAATTAATAAACTGAGCATACAAGCCATAACATACGAGCCGGTCGTTTTCCTGCAGCTCATAATTTTCCGGGAAAGTATTAGCCACTTCACGCTCCAAAACGGAAATTCCCGCACTGTTCAAGACGTGCTTGCCCTTTATCAGAGATATCACTTTCAAGCCGAATTCTTTTTCTATGTCAAGTTCATTGATTTTATATCCAACCAACTTCAAGGGAAGATTAAATTTAAATACATAATACTCATCATCTATCTGGAAAGGTTCAACATCGGCATTCAATTCAAGCAGCTGAGCAAGCATACGCGCTGCATCTTGCTCCGGTGTCAGAATCCGATCAAGTGAAAAAGCCTCAAGTACCATCCGGTGAACCTCGTCTACTGCGCGAGCATAAATATGTTTTACCTTATTCATTTTCAGCAATGAAACCACACGAACAGAAGCCCCGAAGTTTTCACCGATAGCCACGATTACCACATCTACCGTTTTAATCGGCAATACTCTCAATGCAACTTCATCAGTAACATCCACCACAAAAGATGTGGCCATTTTATCCTTCAAACGATCAACATGAGTTTCATTAAAATCGACACCCACCACTTCATGTCCAAGCGCTGTCAGTTCTTCTGCCAGCACTGTTCCATAATTTCCTAATCCTATAATCAGATATTTCATACCATCAGTTAATTATAATATTGTCACTCGGATATTTATAATGTCTTTTTTTCTCTTGACGAATAAGACCTGTAACCAGTGTAAAGGCTCCCACACGACCAATAAACATCAGTAGAATAATCAACAACTTGCCCGGAATGCTTAACACCGGTGTCAAATCAAGACTCGACCCTACTGTGCTTAAAGCCGAAACACACTCAAAGACGATAGCCGTAAGTGAAGTCCGAGGCTCTGCCATAGAGAGTAAAAAGACTGAAACAAAAGCAATCAGCAAATACAAAATAAAGGCTGCGTTAGAACGGCGGATTGAGTCATGAGAGAGTTCACGATGCATGACCTCTGTATGATTTGCTCCCCGGATAACCGCCCATAAATTAAGCAGAATCACGGCAAATACATTTATTTTAACGCCACCTGCAGTTGATTGAGTTCCTCCTCCCACAACCATCAGCATAATCATCAGCAAGATGGTTTGTGTAGAGAGCGATGTTAAACTCACACTGGAAAATCCTGCCGTACGCGGACAAGAGGCATTAAAAAACGCATGCACCCATTTATCTACGACCGGCATTCCGGAAAAAGCATGATTCCATTCGGCTACCGCTATCATAAATGTTCCAGCAACCAGCAATACCACCGTCATCACCAATACAATCTTTGTATTCAGATTATACAGATGAACCCTCTTCGAAAAGTGTTTGGTTTGCCTAAATACCAAACACTTCAGATAGCTTAAATAATAAGACAATGTACCGCTGAGATTTACCAAGATAGGGAATCCGATTCCTCCGAACACGATTAACAGACCAAGAGTAACATATAACAAATTATGATTCTGCATCACTATTTCATTACCCATTCCACCCGGCAAGGTGGAAAATCCAGCATTACAAAAAGCTGATACTGAATGGAAAGCAGAAAAATAAAGTTCCTCGTAAAAGCTCATTCCCAACGTATCGTGGATGTTCATCCAGATAACCACCGTTCCTACTCCTTCAATAACCAATGTAAAGCCTAAAATATAAAGTAAAGTAGAAAGCAGTGAATTTAAAGAATTCGAACTAATCATATCTCCCACCACCAACTGATTATAAAGAGAGGTATTCCCCATGAAAAACATGGCAAAAAAACTGGTAAGCGTCATCACCCCTAATCCACCTATCTGAATCAGAAGAAGGATGATAATCTGCCCTTCAAGTGTGAAGGTTGAAGGAAGATCAACGGTTGCCAACCCCGTTACACAAGCGGCACTGGTTGCCGTAAACAAGGCGTCAATCCAAGAAATCCCGTCATACGTAGCTCTGGGAAGCATAAGCAAGCCCGTTCCGAGAAATATAAAAATCAAAAAGCTAGAAGCTAAAATAAGTGAAGGGTTGGTTCGTTTTCCCAGCAGGCGAACCACACTGCCCGATAGATGCGACAGAGATAATAGAAATAAAATAGCACCTTTATAATAAGAGCTATGAAAGAAGCGCCATACCCACAGACTCCAGTCTTCATTTTCCGGCTTATGAAAAATAACCGGAAGCAGGGTCAGATACAGACAAACAGTAAGCAGCCAAGTCCATGGAGTAAAATGCCAGGTCTTGTCATCCTGACGGAAAACAATCTGCGCAGTTGTGGCAATCAAAAAGACAACCCAGACTATCTGATAAACCCAATGTATAATGGCTATTTCATGAGATGACACACGAAAGCCATACTCATAAACTACAGCAAGAAAGAAGATAAAAGAACAAAAATATACAAATCCCCTTGTCAAATTCAGCAACTGATTGATTCGAGGTAAAACTAACTTCCTCCGATAGAGAAAGAGTCTGTCCCAATAATCCATAATTTACATCTGTTTTTTTCTATATGATTCAACATAACCACACTATACAAATTTAGTCAAAAAAACATTGTACGCTTTATTTTTGCTAATAAAAAAAGACTTCAAGCCCTAATTAGTTGCTTTTTATCATTTCTTTCCCTACTTTTGGCAGAAATTATTCATTTAAACTTCATTATTATGAGCAAAAAGCAAAAAAGATTCATCTTGCCGGAAGATGAAATACCTAAATACTGGTACAATATCCAGGCAGATATGAAAACCAAACCGCTGCCTCCACTCAATCCGGCAACTAAAAAGCCTCTAACTCCTGAAGACCTCTACTCTATTTTTGCCAAAGAGCTTTGCCATCAGGAACTGAACCAAACAGACGCATGGATTGAAATTCCCGAAGCTGTACGCGAAATGTATAAATATTATAGAAGTACTCCCCTCGTACGTGCCTATGGACTGGAAAAAGCACTGGAAACCCCTGCTCACATCTACTTTAAAAATGAAAGTGTAAGCCCTATTGGTTCGCATAAGCTCAATTCCGCTTTGGCACAGGCTTATTACTGTAAACAAGAAGGGGTTACCAATATCACAACCGAAACCGGAGCCGGACAATGGGGAGCAGCCCTTTCGTATGCAGCAAAAGTTTTTGGACTGGAAGCTGCGGTTTATCAGGTTAAGATCAGCTACGAACAAAAACCTTACCGCCGAAGCATTATGCAAACATTCGGTGCACAAGTCACTCCTTCACCTTCTATGTCTACCCGTGCCGGAAAAGATATTCTAACCCAATATCCCAATCACCAAGGTTCACTGGGTACGGCTATTTCAGAAGCTATCGAACTGGCACGAACTACTCCCAACTGCAAATACACCTTGGGCTCTGTTTTAAGTCATGTTACTTTGCACCAAACCGTGATCGGACTGGAAGCGGAAAAACAAATGGAAATGGCCGGCGAATATCCCGACATCGTTATCGGATGTTTTGGAGGTGGATCAAACTTTGGAGGTATTTGCTTCCCCTTCATGCGTCACTCCATTCTGGAAGGAAAACAAACACGTTATATTGCAGCCGAACCGGCTTCTTGCCCTAAACTGACAAGAGGCAAGTTTGAATATGATTATGGTGACGAAGCCGGATATACTCCCCTGCTTCCTATGTACACTTTGGGACATAACTTCGCTCCTGCCAATATCCACGCCGGAGGTCTGCGTTATCATGGTGCCGGAGTGATTGTTTCCCAGCTTTTGAAAGACAATTTAATGGAAGCAGTTGATATCCAGCAGTTGGAATCTTTCGATGCCGGTATTCTTTTTGCCAAAGCAGAAGGCATCATCCCGGCTCCCGAATCATGCCATGCCATTGCTGCTGCCATACGTGAAGCTGATAAATGCAAGGAAAGCGGAGAGGAAAAAGTCATTTTGTTTAATTTATCCGGACATGGATTAATTGATATGTCGGCATACGACCAATACCTGTCGGGCAATCTGACCAATTATTCACTCAGCGATGATGAAATAGAAAAGAATCTGAAGGAAGTAGAAGAAAAGCTTCAGTAAGAAAAGCACAGATTAACACTCAAATCCAGATAATACCTCTTTAGAAAATTATCGGGATTTACTTCCAGAAAAATGGAAGCAGACGTAAAAATAGCCGCCCAGAAATCCGGACGGCTATTTTTTTTATAGCTTATATATTATTGCGGAAGGTTGCGTACTTAAATTAAAAGCAAGGTTGATACAGCTCTTTTATTTTACCATTCTAATCTTCATGCTCCAAGAGAAGCATTACTGAGGTTTTTAACCTCCTTAGGAATTTCTCTAAAAATGCCCTGAAGAAAAAACAAACACGCCTAGACATTTCATACTAAACAAGTTGATATTTTCAATGAAACACACATAGGCGTGTTTTATCCCCTTCTGCTATTATTTTTCCGGAGCAAGCAAGCGGATAAAAAAGATTCCTCCAGCTATCTTATCCGGATGACTGCGGAACGTAACTGTCACTTCCTTTTTACCTTGCAACATTGCTTCAGGCAATGCATATTCCACATTGACAAACTCACTCCGGTTCCATTTTCCCACTAAGTTTTCAGAAACCAGAAGCTTGCCGTCAATCAAGATATCAAATTCACGGTCGGCTGTTTCATTTCCCCAATAGCGCACCATCAATGCCAAGTTTTCGCGTCCTTCGGTAGAAAGTGTATACTCAAAATATCCTCCATCATGAGCATCTCGCCAAGCCTCTCCTTCGAAGTAACCTTTTGAAGATTTCTCATATTTTATCTGATGATCCACTTCCGGCTGCTGTTCACCCGTACCCACTGCATCTACCGTACGGCGGTCAAGTATCAGTTTCTGCTCTTCTTCCGCCTTCATCTTCGACAGATAATCAGCATACTGGGTTTCTGTCATTGACAGCCAATACATCATATAGCGGCTATCATGAATCTGCCAGAAAGGCTCAAGTATCAAATCGGCATATTTTGCTTCACGGAATAATCCGGGAACCGTATAGCTAAACGGTTTTCCGGCTACCGGCTTCATCTGGTTCAGTTTTTCCAGAATATCCTCACGCTCACCTATCAAGAAAGGAGTTTCATAAACCGGAACAAGCTCACCCGAAGCAATATGTCCCCATCGACTGTCATCTGCTACCAATCCATCCAGATGTTCTGCACCCATACGAGCCCCCAACAAAACAGGTCCACGCATAATCGCTACATATTCCGGAACGTTTGGCAGTTCTTCCAATGTTACATGCATCGGCATCTGAATTTCAACCACATCACCATCCTTCCATTTACGGTCAATACATACATATGATGAAGGAGAAGCATCTGCAGCATAATCTTTACCACTGCAAACGATTTTCATTTCGCCTTTTTTAACCCAATGAGGATAACGTATCATCAGCTTGAACTGCTTGCTACGCTTTAAGAACACAGTTAGCTTGCTTCCTTCCTCATTAGGGAAACGGGTATCTTGACGCAGCTTGATTCCTTCTTTCTTCCAGTTTAACTCAGATGCAACAAACAGGTTGACAAACAGCGAATCATGAACGTGAGTATAAATAAACTCACCATATTTTCCATGATTTTCCATTCCGGTACCTACGCAGCACCACATCGCACTGTTTGGAGCAGAATATACCCGGTAATGAGCCGGACGTGCAGAAGTAAAATACACATATCCGCCATGCTGAGGATGCTGTGTAGATAAGATATGGTTATACATAGCACGTTCAAAAAAGTCAGCATACCGTGCTTCGGGCGACATACGGAATAAGCCTTCTGTCAGTTTCAACATATTGTTGGTATTGCAAGACTCAGGTCCTTCACGGTCATCTACATAACTCTTACAATCGTCTTTCGCGGCAAAATGTTCCCGACGGCTGTTTCCTCCCAAAGCCAGCGAACGAGTATCTACGACCGTATGCCAAAAGAAACGAGCAGCCTCATCGTAAGTCTTATCATCACACAATTCTGCAATTCGCTGATATCCTACAACCTTAGGTACCTGCGTATTGGCATGTTTATTATCCAAGTTATCAACTCCAGCAGCCATACTGTCTAACAGCCAATGATGTGAAAAGCGTTTTGCTGCGTGCAGATATTTTTCATTTCCGGTCATCTGGTAGGCATCAGCATAAACTTCATCCATACCTCCAAACTCATTTTCAAGCATTTGTTCCATCTGTGTATCTGTCAACGGCGCAATGACCGTCAGCCCCCAGTCACACAAGTCTAAAAACATCTGCCGGGCTTCTTCATTTCCCGCATAAAGCCAAGCGTCGCGCAAGCCGGCATATATTTTATGTACGTTATACCAAGGAACCCAATACTTCCATATCAACTGCACATTTCCTTTTTTCAGTTCCTCCCATAGCCTTGCTCCGTTAGGAACTCCACCTATATACCCATTCCCATTCTTCTGCTGGCAACGCTTCAGTTCTGCAATCATGTACTCCATACGCCGCTTACATTCCTCGTTTCCGGTAGAAGCATAATGAATAGCCAGTGCAGTCAGATAATGTCCTCCCACATGACCGTCCAAGCCATCCCAGTTCGGAAACGACTCACCCTTCGGTGTAAGTCCGGCTTCTTTCAGAAAAGGGACCAATAAGCGGTCTACATCATATTTCAACAATACATCAACATTCAAATCTTGTGCATGTTTAAACGGACCGTCCAAGAGAGTTACTTCACTAAGAGCAAAAGTATTTGGATAAAGTTTGTCTTGCGCTTGTACTCCTCCCCATGCAGATGCAAGCATCAGAGCAGCAGCAATCAGTACTTTGTTTTTCATTCTTACCTACTTGATTCGTTTATAGTTAAAAAAGTCAATATCAACATATCCTCCATCCGATTTCGTTGCATAATTAAACAGGGCAAATTTTGTTCCCATGAAAAATCTGCGATAATCGAAAATCATTTTAAAGTCTGTACCTATTTTTGTCCAATTCCGGTTATCTTCGCTATAATAAAATGTAGCTATATCTCTATTTGTCCGGAAATCACTATCAATACGCAGATATATAAGATTTTGACTTAACTCAATACGCTCTTTTTCTTCTTTTTTCACACTAAGCACCGCTTTGTCTGAGTCACGCAGACTGACTATATTGGTTGACATAGTCAGATACTTTTGGTTTCCTTCCATCTCTACCGACAATAATCCGGCATCTCCATTAAAGGCGCTGAATCCAGCTCTGTCTCCATCCTTCATGTGAGAAATATCCAATGCTATAATCCCGGAACAACAAGGTCCCTCCATACGTTGCGTCAACGTATTAGGAGACAAAAATAAATTGTCAACAATCCGGTTGGTCTTTAAGCGCAAAAAGCCGGGACGTTCGGTCAACGACCATGCACTATTTATGGGATTATGATTCCACTGCCAGTTTATTTTCAGCTCTTTATCAGTAAAATCATCACTCACGACCAACGATTCTTGCTCACAGCCCTGTTTGGGCTTTTCCATAAGAAGTGGCACTTTTCCGTTTCCATCGCCCAGCATGGGCCATCCGTCAATCCATTTACAAGGCATCAGCGTCAGTACACGCCCTACTCCTCCACGGTCTTGGAATATCACTCCATACCAGTTTCCTTTACTATCATCTACAATGCAGCCTTGTCCAACATAAGGAAAGCCGCCAAAATCACTTTCCAATATGACCTTCTTTTCATACGGACCGATTATTTTATCGGCACGATAGCATACTTGGCGACGCTTTCCACCGTTAGGCCATGAAATCATCAGCAGATAATAAGTTCCATCATGCTTGATAAACCGGCTTCCTTCAAGCAATCCGGTCTCCGTTTCATCGCGCTCAAACAGTTTTACATCCACTCCCCCCGGCTGTACGTCGCTCAAGTCTGGCTTTAGTTCTCTCAACTGCCCCGTTCCATAAAAGACATAAGCCTTACCATCATCATCAAAAAAAAGAGAAGCATCATGAAAATGAGGAATACGCGACTTAAGCGTCCATCCTTTTTTAGGGTTATCAGTAGTATAAACATACCCGCGGAAGGGCTTGTCATTCGGTGAAAAGTACGCATAAAATTTACCCTTGTGAAAACGGATGGAAGTAGCCCATTGCCCTCTTCCGTAAGCCGTACCCTCCTTCAGGTCATAATTAGGCGTATCATTTAAGGTATCAAACAAGTAGCTGACTATTTTCCAATTAACCAAATCTTTCGAATGCATAACCGGAGCACCAGGCATCAAGTGCATCGTAGTGCTAACCATATAATAGTCATCGCCTACCCTTATCACATCCGGATCAGGAACATCACTCCAAAGCACAGGATTGGTAAAAGTTCCATCTCCATTATCGCTTGACTGCGACTTCACTGTGACTGCACTTAAGCACCCCACAGTCAATAAGGTCCAAAATAAATTAGGGAATTTCATACTTATAATTTTATCATTATTATTTCCATGTTCTAAACATAAGATATCATTACTTTTTTATCTATCAAAAGTTCTTGAAACAAAAGGCAGACAGAGATACAATGCAGAATGCCAATATTCCCAATCGTGTCCTCCATCACGTATTCTAAACTGACAAGGTATACCGGCATTACGCATAGCCTGGAAAAACTCTATATTCCGGTCAAGCAAGAAATCATCATCACCACAATCTACAAACCATGCTACCGAGCGTAAGGCTTCTCTTACATTTTCATCTGACTTTATCACATAATCAATTGCACTGTTTTCAATAACCGAACAGGTCAGAATGGCAATCTTGTCATCTGGCTTTTCATAACGAACGGCTCCCTGACCGGGTATAGTCATCAAAGCACTCATAGCATAAACAGCCGCAAACTTATCACTGTGCTTTAAGCCATAAACCGTAGCCCCTCCGCCTCCCATAGATAATCCTGCCACTGCACGATGCTTCTTGTCTCCTATCACCCGGTACTTCTTTTCCACAAGAGGTAGAAACTCTTCATAAAAGAAACGCTCATAACTCCATCCCGGCATGTCAAAATAGCCATTCCAGTTATCCTTATAAATATCGCCTCCGGCATCTGGCATAATTACAACCATTTCACTGATTTCTCCACTTGCCGTAAGCCGGTCGATGACCTCCTGCACATGACCTCTCCATATCCAATCCCCATTGGTCTGCGACATACCATGCAGTAAATAAAGAACGGGATATTTCTGTTCCACATTCTGCTCAAAGGAAGAAGGAAGATAAACAGAATAAGCCCTCTCTGAATTTAAAACCTTACTGAATACTGTATCAGTGACTATCCGGCTACGTGCATGAGCAGGCAACACCGTCAGTCCCAACATCAACATAAAAAAATAAAATGTTTTCATAGACTCTTAGCTTTTCTTGGACAACAAAAATAACAATCTTTATCCAATAGCTTAGACCGATTATGATACAAATGTTTATGTTCTGGTTACATTCTAAAGGAAATATAAAGTAAAATCTAGCTTTTACAGGTAAATTCAGACTTTTCATTCTATACTCAGCAGCCCTCATTGTCTGATATCTGCTAGAAAAAACACATCTCACAGGTATACTTAATTTCATCGAAAGTAAATATATGTAACCTACGGAAAAGAATCTGAAACATATAAAACTACTCATTTCAAAAGAAACCTCTACATTTGTCACGTAGAAAATTATGTCTATTTTAATATTTAATCAATCAATAAAACATGAAAAACCGATTCAATCTTTTTGCTTTAGGCGCATTGGGATTATTAACCGTATCATGCGCAAATCAACAGGAAGCAGTCGTTCCGGGTACTCCTGTATTTAGTAATTTTGTCTATACTGGACAAGACGCTATTTATGACAACAACCCATTGGCTGCCGATGAATTTTACACTCCTATTCTGCAAGGTTGCTACCCAGACCCAAGTATCTGCCAGAAAGGAAACGATTATTATTTGGTATGTTCTTCGTTTGCCATTAATCCAGGAGTTCCTATTTTTCACTCCAATGATTTAGTAAATTGGAAACAGATAGGTCATGTATTAGACCGTCCTTCTCAGCTGAAGGTAGAAGACACTGGTATCAGTGCCGGTGTCTACGCCCCTACAATCCGTTACAATCCGAACAATGATACTTTTTATATGATTACCACTCAATTTGCAGGAGATTTTGGAAATATCATTGTCAAGAGTAAAGACCCCATGAAAGGGTGGAGCGATCCTATCAAACTAAATTTTGAAGGAATTGATCCCTCTATTTTCTTCGATGATAACGGAAAGGCTTATATTGTACATAACGATGCCCCTGAAAAAGCTCTTTACGAAGGACACCGTGTTATTAAATTATGGGAATATGATGTTGAAAAAGACCAGATTATCCCCGGAACAGACAAAGTAATTGTCAATGGAGGAGTTGATTTATCGAAAAAGCCCATTTGGATTGAAGCACCACATTTATATAAAAAGAACGGAAAGTATTACTTAATGTGTGCCGAAGGCGGAACAGGTGATGGTCACAGTGAAGTTATCTTTATGGGCAATAAACCTACTGGACCTTTTACCCCTGCACCCAATAATCCTATACTTTCACAAAGACACTTGTCTGCCGACCGCCCAGATAAAGTAGATTGGGCTGGACATGCTGATATTGTAGAAGGTCCAGACGGAAAACATTACGGTGTATTTCTTGCTATACGTCCAAATGAAAAAAACCGAGTAAATATCGGACGTGAAACTTTTATTCTTCCTGTTGATTGGACTGGAACCTATCCTGTCTTTGAAGGAGGTATGGAACCTTTGAAGGCTAAAATTAAAATGCCTCAGGGAGTTACAAACCAAAGCGGAAAGAATGGCTTTTTCCCCAATGGAAACTTCACATTCAGTGAAGATTTTTCGGCAACACAGTTAGACTACCGCTGGGTAGGAATAAGAGGAGCACGCGAGGGCTTCATTTCTACTTCAGCAAACGGACTGACCATTACACCGTATGAAGAAAATATCAAAGCTGTAAAGCCTACCTCTACTTTATTCTACCGTCAGCAACATTCAAGCTTTACTACCACAACAACTCTGAATTACCAACCTCGATCGGAAAAAGATTTAGCAGGTATTGTGTGTTATCAAAGCGAACAGTTTAATTATGTATTTGGCGTTACTAAAAAAGCCGAAGAAAACTATCTTGTTTTACAACGCACTGAAAGAGGAAACTCTACTACACTGGCAAGTGTACCTGTAAAAGAAACCTCATCTATCCAACTGAGAGTAAAAGCAGAAGGCGATAACTATACATTCAGTTACTCTACTGACGGAAAAGACTTCCAAGCTGTGGGAGGAACAGTATCTGGAGATATTTTATCAACCAATGTAGCTGGAGGATTTACCGGTTCTATGATTGGGCTATATGCTACCACAAACAATGATGCAGCAGTAAAATAATAATTCAGTTCTTTTACTGGACTTCATCATATAACAATGTCGGGAATTCCTAAGCAACCCTTCGGGATTTCCGGCATTTTTTTCACTTCTTTGTGGATAAATTATCATCTAATTTTCCATGCCATATAATCAGAATTCATCCAACGAAAAAACCCCATCTGGTAACGATTGATTTCACCTACCAGACGGGGATTCTATTTTAATCTATAACAATCTTATCCGAGGAAAGAGATGAGCACACCGGCAGCTACTGCCGAGCCAATCACTCCCGAAATATTACTTGCCATACAATACTGCAAAACATGGTTCTTCGGATCGTATTTCAAAGCGATTTCATTGGCTACACGGCTCGCCATAGGCACTGCGCTTAATCCTGTTGCTCCAATCAACGGATTTATTTTTTTCTTAGTAAACAGATTGACAATCTTTACCAAGAAGATGCCACCGGAAATAGACAATGCGAAAGCCAAGAAGCCACCGATAACGATGCCGATAGTAGTCCAGTTCAAGAACGCATCAATCGTCATGGTTGCACCTACAGATATTCCTAAAAAGATAGTAGCTGCATTCATGATGCTGTTTGATGCGGCATCAAACAAGCGAGATGTATTACTGCCGATTTCTTTCACTAAGTTACCAAACATCAGCATACCCACCAAAGGCACAGCACTCGGCACAAACAAAGCTACCACAGTGGTACATACGATAGGGAAGAATATCTTCAATACACGCAAATTCTTGATTTCTGTTTTTGAAGGATATTTCTTCTCCTGCTCCTTCATATTGATAGACAATTCTTTTTTGGTACACCACAATTTAACAACCAACGGAACAATCACCGGCACAAGTGCCATATAAGAGTAAGCCGCTATGGCAATCGGACCCAGCAAATGAGGCGCCAGCTTAATAGTAGTAAAAATAGCCGTCGGACCATCCGCTCCACCGATAATACCCAGTGAAGCAGCCTCTTTCGGCGTAAATCCCATTAAAATAGCCACAATCAGCACGGCAAAGATACCAAACTGAGCTCCGGCCCCAAAGATAGAAAGACGAAGGTTTCGAAGCATCGGACCAAAATCGGTCAATGCCCCCACTCCCATGAAGATAATAGGAGGCAAGAAACCCGTCTTAATCAGCATATAATAGATGAAGTTCATCAAGCCCAATTCATGTGCAATTTCATGAAGAGGCATTTCCCAAATGTTCTTCATCACACCATTCACCATTACCATTCCATTTTCGTCTGCCTGAATCACCCCCATGTCACCGCCCGGGAAATTGGCAAGCAACACACCAAAGGCAATCGGTATCAACAGCAAAGGTTCATACTGCTTCTTAATACCTAAATAAAGCAGGACAAAAGCAATGGCATACATGATGAGAAACCGCGGGTCAGCAATAATATTGCTGAAAGCAGTCATATCATATAATCTTTCAAGTATATCTTCCATTACAATATCTTCATTAATACGTCATCTTCTGATACGGTATCTCCAGAATTAACACAGATGGCAGTAACCGTTCCACTAAATTCGGCACGGATTGCATTATATGTTTTCATAGCTTCCACATAACAAATCACATCGCCTTTATTTACCTTATCTCCTACTTTTACCGGAGTTTCCTGAGCACTCTTCGATAAGAAGAATTTACCTTCAAGCGGAGACAACACATCTTTTCCTTCACCGGCAGGAGCAGCAGCCGATGCTGGAGTTGTAGCGCAAGACGTTCCCTGAGCCGCCGCCAATGTAGCTGGATTCACATCTCCAAAGGCCACCGTTACACGGTAAGGCTGTCCGTTCACATCCACAGTCAGCACCTTGGTCGGTTCGTTTGCCATGTGTACTTCTTCCTTCGCCGCACGGCGTTTCTGCACATCTTCCAAGAAATCAGCCTTTGCCTTTCCACACTTGTAAGCCTCATATTGAGCCGGATGCATGGCATATTCAAACAGTTCTTCATCGTCTTCTCCGGTTTCCCATTTTTTCTCCCACATCATCTGACGATATTTTTCCAGCTGATCAGGATAATTGTCTTGCGGATTACCGGTAAAGAATTTGCGTCCTTCACGTTCTGCCTTCTCTACAATTTCAGGAGCCAGTTTTCCCGGAAGTGCTCCGGCTTTTCCCAAAATCATATCCCAAATGTCATCGGCAATCATACCCCAGCGTTCCTTTCCTTTTTCCATCTGGATAACGTTCATCATTGCCAAGTTCTTCACATATTGGCTAAACGGAGTCACCAAACAAGGATAGCCTACGCGAGGCCATACATAAGCCACTTCGTCGAACAGTTTGATTAACAGCTCATCTTGAGTCATGAACGGAAGATTGCGTTTTGCCTTATACTTATTGATTGACTCCAAGTTGGTTTCCAAGTCGGCCATCAAACTTCCCATCATTCCTCCAGGAAGTCCCGGACCGATAAGCAAAGAGTTCATCAGACGGTTCTTCGGACTGATATATAAACCCAGAAAATCATCCATAAACTCTTGAATCATAGAACGGACTTTCATGTATGCTTGCATATTGATTTCGGGCACTTTGAATCCTGCGTCTTTCAACATGGCCTGCACACTGATGACATCGGCATGACCGGTTCCCCATGACAACGGTTCCATTCCTACATCCACATAATCGCAACCAGCTTTACATACTTCCAATATAGACGCCATGTTGAACCCCGGTCCGGCATGTGAATGATACTGAATAGTAATATCTTTGATTTTCTTGATACCGGCTACAATTTTACCAAGGAAAGCCGGACGACCGATACCTGCCATATCTTTGATACAAATCTCATCACATCCGGCTTCAATCAGCTGTTTTGCCATTGCCAGATAATATTCAACGGTATGAACCGGTGAATAGGTGATACAAAGACAACACTGTGAAACCATACCTGCATCGTGTGCATAACCGATAGACGGGATGATATTGCGAACATCGTTCAAGCCGCAGAAAGTACGGGTAATATCAGTACCTTGTGCTTTTTTTACCTTATAAAATAACTTGCGGACGTCGGCAGGAACCGGACTCATACGCAAACCGTTTAAGGCGCGGTCAAGCATATGAGTCTGAATACCAGCTTCGTGAAAAGGTTTTGTCCACTGACGAACAGCCTTATTAGGGTTTTCACCAAACAGCAGATTAACTTGTTCAAATCCTCCCCCGTTTGTTTCTACACGGGCAAAACACCCCATTTCGATAATAGCTGGGGCCACTTTTACCAACTGATCTACACGCGGAACATATTTTCCGGCACTTTGCCACATATCGCGGAAGACCAGACTAAATTTTACTTCTCTTTCCATGATTGATACATGTGTTTTTCTTTTCTCGAATTAATGTAATTTTTCTACTTTTATTACCTGTCCTTTTCCGGCTGTCAGTATATCGACAGCAGCTTTAATGGCATCCATTGCACCCGCATCTGTTGACGGAGTTGATACCGAAGGTTTCTTTTTCGGTTCTTCTTCCGGAGCAACTTTGTTTACAAACGCAATAAGAGCCTTTCCTAACCAGATAACGATAAGAAGAATTAAAAAGACAGTGGTCATTCCAACTGCCATTAACAATAATCCAGTTCCAAGGTTTTCCATCTTATTAGTATTTTTTACTGTGTTTTTTTACAAACTCTGTTAGAGCACCTCAAAAATAAGGAATTTACTTCTATTCTACTACTAAATCTCGTTAAATCTATATCTTTATTCTTCCCAAATATCTGTTTAAACAGAAATATTCCATTTTACCATAAAATAAGATGACAGGATAAATGCTTAAATTCCTGATTGAAGCAAACCTGCCACCTTCTTTTAAAAGCCGCCACACTCTTTCTTCATGGTTTCGTTATAACTCTATGAGTGAAACAGACTTGTAGTTCCGCTTAAGCAAAAAGCAATTCTTATACTCCGGTATATCTGCGGTTCAGTACAGCCCAGTCTATGATTTTCCATACCGCATCAAGATGAGCAGCCCGGTTATTTCTGTAATCTACATAATAGGCGTGTTCCCACACATCAATGCCCAAAATAGGTATCAGTCCGTGGGTAACCGGATTTCCACCATTGGCTTCTTGGGTGATATAAAGCTTACCGGATGCATCTTTCGAAAGCCATACCCATCCTGAACCAAATAATGCAGTGGCGCTTTTAGTAAATTCTTCTTTAAACTTATCAAAGTTTCCCCATTGGGCATCAATGGCACGGGAAAGATTTCCTACCGGAGTTCCACCGCCTTCGGGAGAAAACTGGGTAAAGTAAAGATTATGATTTAATGTCTGTCCTGCATTGTTGAACAAAGCTCCTTCTGAAGTTGCCACTATTTCTTCGAGTTCCATTTGCTCAAACTTTGTCCCTGCTATTAATTTATTGAGGTTATTTACATAGGTATTTAAGTGTTTGCCATGATGCAATGACAGGGTCTCGGCACTGATAACAGGTTCTAAGGCATTCAGCGCATAAGGGAGTTTCATCAATTCAAACTTTCTATGACTGCTTTGGGCCAATCCAGCTCCAGTAATAACTACCATACACAGTGATAACAATATTCTTCTTACATTCATACTTCATTCCTTAATTAAAGGGTTATACAATCAATCAACAAGACTCAACTTTATCTGTTCCTTTTATGAAAGGAACTTTAACTTGAGATGCTTTACAAATATAATAGAAATATTTTTATATAACTATTTTATTTGTAAAGATTACAAATTTATTTATAATATTATATTAAAAAAGAACATTTCTGCCTTTTCTATAACACAACAAGGAAAATAAAAAAAACGCCAAGACATTCCATTTAAAACGCCTTGACGTTTCATTCAAAATGCCTAAGCGTTTTGTAACGAATCTCAGTTTTACTTCTAATGCATTGTATGATAATCAATTATCAATCATCTCACCCCTATTGTCAGTTTTCTTCTCATTTTCCGTCATTTTTAGTCCAACTAAAAAATATACTGCAAGCGCATCTGAACCAAAAACAGATTTTCCTAAAAGAAAATACTGTCTATTTGAACAAAGACTTACGGACCTTCATTTTTTTAGTTCTTTTTGCTTCCACCTGAAAAACAGGTCCTTTTCTGCTTCTTTTTTCTGCTTCCATGCTCTTCTGTAGCCTCATCTCTATGCTCTCGGTGAAAAACAATAAGCAAACATACTGATTTATCGAAAGGAAAATCTTAATTTTGCAGCATAAAAACAGAAGAGATGGAAGAAACAAAACATATCAAAATAAGCGATTATAATTACCCCCTACCGGATGAGCGAATCGCTAAATTTCCTTTGCCCATACGCGACCAGTCTAAACTCTTGGTTTACCGCCATGGTGAGGTAAGTGAAACTCGCTTCACCTCACTACCAGATTATCTTGAACCGGGAACACTGATGATTTTCAACAATACAAAAGTCATTCAGGCACGCTTGCATTTCCGTAAAGAAACTGGAGCGTTAATTGAAATCTTTTGCCTGGAACCTATACAGCCTCATGACTATGCACTGAATTTCCAGCAAACACGTCATGCAGCCTGGCTCTGTATGATAGGTAATTTAAAGAAATGGAAAGAAGGAGTCTTACATAAAGAAATGACAGTTAAAGGTAAGCCAATTACTTTAACAGCCACACGCGGTGCATGTCATGGCACAAGTCATTGGGTAGACTTTAACTGGAACAATGAGGAGGTGACCTTTGCCGATATTCTGGAAGTATTCGGTGAGTTACCTATTCCCCCTTATCTGAATCGGGAAACTGAAGAAAGCGATAAAGAAACCTACCAGACTGTTTATTCTAAAATAAAAGGCTCGGTAGCAGCTCCTACAGCAGGATTACACTTTACCGAACGGGTATTAAGCAACTTGAAAGAAAAGGGAGTTGACTTGGAAGAAGTTACCCTTCACGTGGGGGCCGGTACTTTCAAGCCTGTAAAAAGCGAAGAAATAGAGGGGCATGAAATGCACACCGAATATATTTCTGTAAACAAAACAACCATCGAGAAACTGATTGCACATCAGGGTGAAGCAGTAGCCGTAGGTACAACTTCTGTCCGCACGCTGGAAAGTTTATATTACATCGGTGTAACCATTTCTCAGCACCCGGAAGCCAGCGAAGAACAATTACATGTAAAACAATGGCAACCTTACGAAACCCATCCTTTGCTTACAGCAACAGAGGCATTACAATATATCATGGATTATATGACGCGAAATCAGTTGGATACACTTCACACCAGCACACAGATTATTATCGCTCCCGGATATACCTATAAGATTGTGAAAAAGATGGTAACCAATTTCCATCAGCCACAGAGTACCTTGCTGCTCTTGGTCTCGGCTTTCGTCAAGGGAGACTGGCATCGGATTTACAATTATGCATTGAAGCATGATTTCCGATTCTTAAGTTACGGCGACTCTTCTTTGCTGATTCCGTGAAATCAATCGAAATATAAAAGAATGAAAGAAACAGACCGTAATTTCATTTCTACAAAGGAGTCAGAAACAGTTTCAAGAAAAACCAAATAGCTCTAACAGAGATTTTCATTGAACAGCATATGAACAAAAAAGCCTGAATCATTTAGTTGATTCAGGCTTTTTTGTTAAATCAGATAACTTAAAATCAATCTGTAATACGTTTGTTCAGGATAATATGAGAAATCAGACCGATTACTACCAACAGCAATGAAACTCCCAAAACAGAGTTGTTATTTACATTGCCACTTGCAAAACAAGCAATCAGAATAACAGCACCGATTATCACCAATATTACTCCCAAGTTCTTTAACAAGCTTTTCATGTGTGTCTTCTATTTTTATGGTTTATTTTCTTGATTACAAATTAAAGCATAATTCTTTTATCAAGAAAATTATTTCGTGAAAAAAAACAGAAATTCAATCAAATATCCATTTTAACCCGCCAATGTCAAAATAAGAAGCTGAGCTGTAAGGATACGAAGGAACATTGCCAACGGATAAACTGTTGAATAGCCTACGGCAGGTGCATCGTTTCCTGAAATCTGATTGGCATAAGCCAATGCGGGAGGGTCTGTATTACTACCAGCAATAAGTCCCATCAATGTATAATAGTTCACACGGTGATGCCAACGTGCTATCATACCCATGATCAGCAATGGAATAATCGTTATTAAAAATCCTAAACCGACATAAAGCAGTCCATCACCTTCCACAACCATCTGAACAAAGTTACCACCAGCTTTTATACCTACACTGGCAAGGAAAAGTACCAAACCTACCTCACGCAACATTAAATTCGCACTCATGGTTGTATAAGTCACTAACTTAACCTTATGTCCGAAGCGCCCGATTAAAATAGAAATAATCAGCGGACCTCCAGCCAAACCAAGCTTCACCGGAGTAGGCATACCTGGAATTGCTATAGGCAGACTACCGAAGAAAATACCGCAAAGGATACCCACAAAAATGGTAACAATATTCGGATGGTCAAGACGCTTCAACTGGTTACCCAACAAGCTTGCCACACGCTCTATAGCATCTTGTGTTCCTACCACCATCACACGGTCTCCCACCTGCAAACGCAAGTTACGGGCAGCAAACAAGTCCATACCTGAACGGTTTACACGAGTTACATTCACTCCATACATGCTGCTGAAGTGCAGTTCACCCAATGTTTTTCCGTTAATCTGAGGTTGTGTAACCAAAATTCGGCGTGAAACCATCGGCTTATCCGAATGATTGGTCGCATTCCAGTCCATATCAATACTCGGACCGATAAAGGTCATGATAGCTTCTGAGTCATCCTCCGCACATACGATAAACATCTTGTCTCCCAAGCGCAACACCGTATTTGCGTTCGGCGAAACCATCCGGTTATCTTGAATGATACGCGTACATACAAAATCGCGTGCCAGAAAAGCCTGAACCTGAGAAAGTTTCTTACCCGTCAAAGCCTCGTTCTGCACCTTCAGTGAAATAGTGTAAGGTTTCAGATGAGGATTGGCTTCCTCTTCCTGCTGGATTTCTTCAGCTTCCCGGTTCATATCCACCCGGCACAAATAACGGATTACAATCATAGACAAAATGATACCCATTACTCCCAGCGGATAAGCACAGGCATAACCCATCGCGATTTCCGGACCGTTGTAACTCAGCTGCTGCAAAGCTTCGTTCGCCGCACCAAGACCTGGAGTATTCGTTACCGCACCACAAAGGATACCTACCATCATCGGCATTTCCACACGCCCCTGCAGAGCGTAGTAAAGAGCCAATGCAACTGCAATATTCAACATGACTATGCCCACCGCAAGCAAGTTCATGGTTATACCTCCCTTCTTAAATGAAGAGAAGAATGAAGGACCAACTTGTAAACCGATACAGAATACAAACAATATCAGTCCGAAGTCTTGAATAAACGAAAGAATTGCCGGATTTCCGGTGAAACCGAAATGCCCGACCATAATTCCCACAAACAAGACAAATGTAACTCCCAGTGAAATACCGAAGAATTTAATTTTTCCCAACAAGACCCCTGCGGCGATGACAAATGCATATAATGCAACAATGTGGGCTATCGAGTTAGGATTCGTTAACAAATCTTGTAGCCAATTCATAATATTAAATCGTTTTATTTTTCGTGAGACAAAAGTAACAAATAAAAACCATAGTACAAATTTTTCTACAAAGACTTTAAATCATAAGCACGGCTCTTTGGTTCATTCAAGTGCGGCACTTTCATTTAACAATGAGGTCTGCTTTCAGTACTTCTTAGGAAGTACTCCAGTACTTTCTAAGGAGTACTCCAGTACTTTCTAAGGAGTACTCCAGTACTTCCAAGAGAGTACTGGCTTTAAGTGAAAGAGCCGTGAAATCCATAAGGAAGAGCATCCAAAGAAAAAAGGT
>Reba_p1__coassemble_844_pt1 | contig 22425 bp, 18 predicted proteins | sample Reba_p1__metabat2_high_PE_021 | metagenome-assembled genome bin Reba_p1
TGAATCTGATGCAGGAACAGAATACAGCAGCTGCACAGAAAACGGAAGAAAATTACTCCACAGATAAATGATATACAAAAGTGGTATCTATTAAATAAAAGATAATGAAACGCTGGCAAAAAACAGTTCTTACAATCCACACTATCGGATTGTTTTTATGCATGGTATTGCTATTCGCATTACCCGAGAAAGACCATCTGCGCTGGAATATGGGCTATGCTATCGTTTGGATTACGACACTAAGTGCGCTTGCTTTTGTCTTTATCAAATCAAAAAAGAAATGGATAAACCGGACACTCAAGTTTTACTGGGCTATAGGATTGTCTATGTTGCTATTACCGATTCCACTTACCGAAGGATTGTGGCTAATTGTATTGAGAGAAATCTATTGGCCACATACGAAATACAGTGAAACAGAAGTATATATAATGAGAGATGTATTTACCGGTCTATTCGGCTTTCCAAGCGTTGCACTATGGAAAAAGGAAGGCATCAGAGAAAAACATATTAAGGATTACCCGCCTTTTTGGACTGTAGAAAAATTCGAGGTAAAAAACGACATCGGAGCTATCATCATCTACGGAACTTCTTTTAACGAAGGTATAACTGATGATTCAAATAAATACGTAGAGATCTGTCCTTTAAATGACAGCCTTTTCAATGCCAATCGGCATCAAGTGGAAAAGCTGAAACAAGAATTAGAAATGGAGGCATCTGATGAAACTGGTCAACGTGAAGAATAGCGTATTAGCAAGACTTCGTCCTTTTGCCGACGAAAGAAGCTTTCTGGCGAATAAGAGACCATTTAGCCACATCGTAGCTGTAGAATATAGACATATAACAATGCCAACTGAGTCATTTTTAACAATTGGCATTGTTAAAGCCTCAATCCTACCACCATACGTTTTCCGGATTCATCGCTTTGATTCCATCAGAAAACGCTTCAGCAAAAATGTCAGAAAATAAGGAAAAGTATAAAACTTTCCTGTAAATCCTATGTTTTTATAGCCTAATTTAATTCCGTACTTCACATCAGGAAACCCTCCTTCCTTCAGCAACTTGTTTAACGAAGCCGTAGCTCCATCATTGGCTTTTACCTCTACCGGAATCAAGGAATCGGCATCTCTGATAAAGAAATCCATCTCCAAAGAAGACCGGTCATTCCGATAATAAAAAAGACGATACCCCTGTTTCACCAGCATATCCCCCACTATATTCTCATAAATAGCTCCTTTGTAAGTACCTAAATTCTTATTAGTCCGTAAATCTTCTTGTGCTTCCTCATCAAGAGAAGCAATTAAAAGACCTGTATCCTTGAAATAAACCTTATAAAGAGATGCATCATAATTGCCCCTTAGAGGAAGCTCCGGATAATTCAAGCAATAACAAAGATTAATTACGCCTGCATCGGCAAGCCATTCCATACAACCCATATAATCTCTGTTACGAGCGTTCTTAGCTATTTTAGTTATCTGAAAACGTTTGTTTTCTTTGGCCAAAAATGTAGAAATATGATGATATACGGCTTTGACCTTTGCTTTATCCAGCCCCTCCACATATTTGGTTATATCTTCTTCGTAATCTTTCAGCAGTTGTTGCTGAATAGGCAATGTTCCACTAAAGTTGTTGTTTTCTATATAAGTACGTACCACATCAGGCATTCCTCCAAGCGTCACATAGTCACGGAACAGGCTGAAAAGAACTTCTAGCTGCAAAGAGGGAAGCGGACGAACTTCTAACATATGCTGATAAAGTTCCTCTATAAACTCTTCTTTATACCCCTTCGCCCAAAGAAATTCTTCAAAATCCATTGAGTGCATTTCGTAATCGTCCTTAAAACCAACACTGTTCGACTCTATTTCCGCATAATGGATACCCATGAGTGAGCCGGAACAAATCACATCAAAACGCCCGTCAAGTTTAAAGAACTTTAAAGATGTGGCACAATCCGGACAAGCCTGCAATTCATCAAAAAAGAAAATCGTCTCACCCGGTACAAACTGAAGATAGGGATTTAACAAAGAAAGGTTTCTAAGAATCGTATCAACCTCATACCCTTCAGAAAAAATTTCTCTATACTTCTTTTGTTCCACAAAGTTAATCTCAATTACATGAGTATAATGCTGACTGGCAAACCACTCTATTGAGCTCGTCTTCCCTATCTGGCGGGCTCCTTTAATTATAAGCGGCTTTCTGTTCGGATTCTGCTTCCAAGACAGCAAAAAGTCGTCTATTTTTCTCTTCATTAATCTTTCCATACCGCAAGTCATTTATAATCAATCGTAAAGATACTATTTTTCACATAATACACCCTATAAATGGGAGATATTTTCACATAATCTGATATAAAAAGGCACTATTTTTCACATAATCAACCAATATTCCACTCACTTTTTCACATTATCCACTCATACAGGCTTCAAAACAAGGCTGCATCCCCACAACGGTTTCTTTGCTTTTTTCCTCCAGATACCTGCTCTCCCGTGAACATTCATTCAAATTGCCCAGAACTAAACTTGAGCGGCAAGGTAATAAAAGCGACTTTTCAAGCTTGTAAAAGATGAAAGTCGAGGGAAAAATCTATAAACAGAAGCACTGTTTGTAAAAACAAAGCCTTTGAATGTACAAACAAAAGCTCTGTTTTTACAGCCAAAGACTCTGTTTTGAATTTGCAGAAAGATAAATTACATTTTATTCCGGCAAAACAGAGTTTTCTTGTCAGGTTAATGTAGTTTTATTCTAACCGAAAACCAGTTTTCAGATGGAAGACCGCCCAACGCTTTCCCTGCAAGCGAATCAACCTGTCACCTCGAAAGCCAAAAGCCAAAGAACCCAGATACGAGAACAAAAAGCTTTTTCCCGTGACTATTCGGGAGAAAACGAAGGACAAAAAGCCCATACTCACTTAGGCAGATCGAGAAAAATGTAGTATATTTACATCGCATACAATGCACAAAAAACAACTTGTTACCAAGTTCCTTAAATAATTTGACTGCAAGAGAAAGAAGTTACTGACAAAGTAACTAACTTTGCAAAAAACATAATATGGAATCTAATTTACGAATCATCATAAGTGGAGGGGGAACCGGAGGACATATCTTTCCGGCGGTTTCTATAGCCAACGCGCTCAGGGAACAGCACCCTGATATTGAAATTTTATTTGTCGGAGCGGAAGGGCGCATGGAAATGCAGCGCGTTCCCGCTGCCGGATATAAAATCATCGGTCTGCCCGTTGCCGGATTCGACCGCAAGCACCTGCTGAAAAATATCGGAGTACTGATTAAGCTGATGCGCAGCCAGCTGAAGGCCCGGAAAATCATACGCGACTTCAAGCCACATGCTGCCGTAGGTGTGGGTGGATATGCCAGCGGACCGACGCTGAAAGTGGCGGGAGGAATGGGAATCCCTACCCTGCTTCAAGAACAGAATTCATACGCAGGAGTAACCAATAAGTTGCTTGCCAAGCAAGCCAAGAAAATCTGTGTGGCATACGAGGGAATGGAACGCTTCTTCGACAAGGAGAAAATCATCCTGACCGGGAACCCAGTACGTCAGAACCTTCTGAATACCACGCTTAGCCGTGAAGAAGCCATCCGCTCGTTCGGTCTCTCACCGGAAAAGAAAACCGTACTGATTGTCGGTGGAAGCCTGGGGGCACGAACCATTAACCACTGCGTGATGCACGGACTGGATAAAATAAAAGAATCGGGGGTACAGTTTATCTGGCAAACCGGAAAGTTTTATATTGACGAAGCACGCGCTGCCGTAAAACAGGCAGGTGAAATGCCGATGCTTCACGTCACCGACTTCATTGCCGACATGGCTGCTGCTTACCGCGCTGCCGATCTGGTTATCAGTCGTGCCGGAGCCGGCTCCATCTCAGAACTCTGCCTGTTAGAAAAACCGGTCATCTTGGTTCCCTCACCGAATGTGGCTGAAGACCATCAAACCAAGAACGCACTGGCTCTGGTCAATAAGGAGGCTGCTCTTTATGTAAAAGACAGCGAGGCAGAAGAAAAGCTGCTCAATCTTGCCATCCAGACCGTAAATGAAGCGGAAACATTAAATCACCTAAGTACGAACATCGCCAAGCTGGCTTTCAAGGATTCGGCAAACATCATTGCCAACGAAGTCTATAAGCTGGCTTTAAACTATAAGAAAGAACATGAACATTAACACGATAAAAGCTGTTTATTTCATCGGAGCCGGAGGTATCGGCATGAGCGCACTGGTGCGCTACTTCCTTTCAAAAGGAAAAAAAGTGGGTGGATACGACCGCACTCCCAGTGAACTGACCGAAAAACTGAAAGAAGAAGGAGCCGACATTCATTATGAAGAAAACACGGACCTGATTCCTGCTGATTTCCGGGAGGCAACAACCACTCTCGTGGTCTATACGCCTGCCATCCCGGCTGAACATAAAGAATTGATTTATTTCAGAAACAACGGATTTGAAATACAAAAGCGTGCTCAGGTATTGGGCATGCTTACCCGCACGGAAAAGGGTATGTGTGTAGCCGGAACGCATGGCAAAACCACGACATCAACGATGGCTGCCCACCTGCTCCACCAGTCGCACGTGAAGTGCAATGCCTTTCTTGGAGGCATTTCAAAGAACTATGGCACTAACCTGCTGCTCGATGAAGAAAGCCCGTATGTGGTAATTGAAGCCGATGAGTTCGACCGTTCCTTTCACTGGCTCACGCCCTATGCCACGGTCATTACGGCGGTTGACTCCGACCATCTGGATATCTATGGAACCCGTGAAGCTTATCTGGAAAGCTTCCGTAAATATACCTCACTGATCCGTCCGGACGGCTACTTGATTATCAAGAAAGGACTGGAGCTTGTGCCCGACGTACAGCCGGGAGTTACCATTTATACTTACTCCACAGAGGAAGGTGACTTTCATGCCGAAAACATCCGCATAGCCAACGGAGAAATCTGCTTTGACTATGTCTCTCCGCTGGGAAATATTCAAGACATACAGCTGGGCGTTCCTGTGTATGTGAATATTGAGAACGGAGTGGCAGCCATGGCACTGGCTCAAATCGGAGGAGCTGATGCCGAAGAAATACGCAAGGCTATGGCAAGCTTTAACGGTGTAGACCGGCGTTTCGACTTCAAGCTGAAAACCGACCGCATGGTGTTCTTAAGTGATTATGCTCACCACCCGGCAGAAATCAAGCAAAGCGTATCATCCATTCGGACACTTTATCCGGATAAGAAAATTACAGCTGTGTTTCAGCCGCACCTTTACACCCGCACCCGCGACTTCTACAAGGAGTTTGCCGACAGCCTGTCTCTGCTTGACGAAGTGATTTTGCTTGATATCTATCCGGCACGCGAACTTCCCATACCGGGAGTAAGCAGTCAGCTTATTTATGACCACCTTCGTCCGGGTATCCAGAAGAGCCTCTGCAAGAAAGAAGACCTGATGAACGTGCTTGCCGGAAAAACACTGGAAGTGCTCATCACGCTGGGAGCAGGAGATATAGAAAACTATGTTCCACAGATTTACGAAATGCTTAAAGACAAATGATTAAACGGATTTTCATACTCAGTATTTTGATTGTGTTCGCAGCCTATCTGGTTGTGGCAGTCACTGCGCTTAACGGCAAGCCCAAAGACGTGGCTTGCACGGGTATGGAATTATCGATTGAAGACGATATCAATTACGGATTTATCGACTCGGTTGAAATCGGGAAAATCTTAAAAAAGAAGGGACTTAATCCTAAAGGAAAACGTCTGGGCGACATCAATGTGCGTGAACTTGAAACCGTTCTTTCCCAAAACCCGTTTATCCGTGAGGCTGAGTGCTATATCACCTCGGGAGGAAAAATCGGGATTGATATTTACCAGCGCATTCCGCTCATGCGCATCATGAGCAGTAACGGAGACGACTATTACATCGATCATGAAGGAAAAATTATGTCCGTACTCGGAAAATCTGTACATGTGGCTATCGCCACCGGATTCATTGACCGTAAATTCGCACAAAACAAATTATATGAACTGGGGAAATTTATCCAAAACGACCCATTCTGGAAAGCACAGGTGGAACAAATCAATGTAACGACCAAACAGGAGTTCGAAATTGTTCCTCGTGTAGGCGACCATATTCTTTTTTTAGGGAAAGGTGGTGATTATCAAGAAAAATTCCGTAAATTGCGAATCTTTTATAACGAGGCACTGAATCAAGTAGGCTGGAACAAGTACGAACGCATCAGTATAGAGTTTAACAATCAGATAATTTGTACAAAAAAGGAAAAGTAAGATATGGCAGTAACAGATTTTATAGCAGCAATTGAACTGGGATCGACTGAGATTTCAGGCATTGCAGGAAAAAAGAATTCAGACGGAAGCATCCAAATCCTCGCTTATGCCAGCGAGCGTTCATCGGACTGCATCAAAAAGGGAACCATCTATAATCTGGACAAAACCGGACAATGCCTTACTTCAATCATTCAGAAAATGGAAAGCCAGCTACAGGCTTCCATCAAAAAAATATATGTCGGCATCGGCGGACAGTCACTCCGCTCCATCCGGCACAATGAGGAAAAAACATTAGGAGAAGATACGAAAATCTCGCAGGCTCTGATTGACTCGCTGATGCAAGCCAATAAAGAGCTTCCGTTGGTTAATCAGGAAATTCTGGCTGTGGAACCGCAGGAGTACAAGGTGGGAAATAATTTACAGACGGAACCGGTAGGGATTTCTGCCGACTTCATCGAAGGACGTTACTTGAATATCGTTGCCCGCCCTACACTAAGAGGCAATTTGCGCCAATGTTTCCGCCAAACTGGCTATGAAGTAGCCGACTATCTCCTTTCTCCTTTAGTTACTGCCGATGTGATACTTACCGAAGGCGAAAAACGTTCGGGATGCGCACTCATTGATATGGGAGCAGACACTACTACGGTTTCAGTATATAAGAACAACATCCTCCGCCATCTGGCTGTAATTCCGTTGGGAGGCAGAAATATTACCAAAGACATCTGCGACCTGCAAATAGAAGAAGAGGAAGCTGAACTGCTGAAGCTGACCTACGGTTCGGCATACACTGAGCCCGAGGAAAACGAAGAAGACAAGGAACAGAAATACAGCCTCAACGGAAAGGTCAACGTACCGGCATCTAAGCTGGCTGATATTATCGAAGCACGTGTCTACGAAATAGTTGCCAATGTAAGCAACCAGATTGTGGAATCGAAATACGATGACAAACTGCTTGCCGGACTGATTCTTACCGGGGGTGCAGCCAATATGCCTAATATAGAGAAGGCTTTCAGCCGAATCACTAAAATAGACAAGATACGTATTGCACGGAACGAAGAAATCACACTGAACGGAAGCATTGAAATTCCTCAAGACGGTACGCACAATACCTTAATTGGATTGCTGGCTGCCGGCAAAGAAAACTGCTGTAAAGTAGATACACTGAAACCGCGCGATATGTTTGCCGAACAGCAAGAAAAAGAAGAGCAGGAGAAATTAGCCAAACAACAGCAGGAAGAGCAAAAACAAAAAGAAGCAGAACTGAAAAACAAGCAACGGGTGGAAGCAATCTTGCGCGACAAGGAGCGTCAAGAGGAAGAACGGAAACAAAAACGCCTCAACGACTGTGACACTTATCTTGCCGAAGCAAGAGATTTTCTGAAAAATCAATCGTTCGGTCCGGCAAAAGCAAAATTGGATGCAGCACGCAACATGCGCATAGCAGAAAAAACGGAGGAAATCAACCAGCTGGAAGAACTGATTAAATCAGAACAACAAAAGCATAGTTGGACTGGAAAGCTCAAGGCTATATTCGGAAAGCTTTCCGATGAAGCCATGTCTTGAGAATAAATAAACAAAGTATTTACCGCATAATAGATAAAATAATGATGTCTGACGAAATAACAATGCCTTTCACTTTTCCGAAAGACGCACCTCATATCATCAAAGTAATCGGTGTAGGCGGTGGCGGCGGAAACGCTGTCAACCACATGTACAAAGAAGGAATACACGACGTAACATTTGTAGTTTGTAATACGGATAATCAGGCACTCGACCAGTCGCCCGTTCCCATTAAACTGCAGTTAGGAAGCGAAGGACTGGGAGCCGGCAATCGTCCGGAAAGAGCCAAACGAGCAGCTGAAGATACGATTGAGGGTATTAAAAGCATGCTGAACGACGGATGTAAGATGGTATTCATCACCGCCGGGATGGGTGGAGGAACCGGAACCGGTGCAGCACCTATCATTGCAAAAACAGCCAAGGATATGGGCATACTGACTGTAGGTATTGTCACCATTCCTTTCCTGTTTGAAGGAGCGAAAAAGATTGACCAAGCTCTGGACGGTGTGGAAGAAATAAGCAAGCATGTAGATGCACTGTTGGTTATCAATAACGAACGCCTGCGTGATGTGTATTCCGACTTCAGTGTACTCGATGCCTTTGCCAAGGCAGATGATACCCTTTCGATTGCAGCGAAAAGTATCGCAGAAATCATTACCATCCGAGGTAAAATCAACCTCGACTTCAATGATGTGAAAACTGTATTGAAAGACGGAGGTGTAGCGATTATGAGTACAGGATACGGAGAAGGAGAAGGCCGTGTAACACAAGCCATCAACGACGCACTTCACTCTCCGCTGCTCAATAACAACGATATCTTCAACTCCAAACGAATCTTATTCAACATTTCGTACAGTCCCAACAACGATTTGATGATGGAAGAAATGAACGAACTGCATGAATTCATGAGCCGTTTCGGAGAAGATGTGGAAACCAAATGGGGACTTTATATTGATGAAGCCTTAGAAAAGAAGGTGAAATTCACCATCCTTGCTACCGGATTCGGAGTAAGAGACGTACCCGGAATGGAAGCGCGTATTACTGCTGAACAGCAGAAACAGCAGGAAAAAATGCAAGAGGAAGCGGAAAAGAAAGCCATTCTCCGTGATAAGTACTATGGTACGAACAGCAGCAAGCGTAGAAACCAGAATTTCCTAAGACGTATCTACACGTTCAGCCAGGAAGACTTAGACAATGATGATATCATCAGCATGGTTGATACCACTCCTACCTATAAGCGAAGCAGAACGGAACTGGAGGAAATCCAGTCGAAAGCTGCGCACAGAGACTCCTTGGAGGCCAAAACAGAGAATGGTGATGCCAACATGACCATTACTTTCTAACAGAGAATATTTCTTTCGTTGGCAAAGTTTCAGAGAATGAAACCCCACTAAAGATAGGGCGATAAAGAAAGCTTAGCCAGCGAAAGAACAGACAAACTCAAAAGTTCAAAAACTTAAGAACTTATAAATTTATAAACTTAAAAACTCAAACGATATGGACTTATTTGAACAAATCAGCAATGATATTAAAGAAGCCATGAAGGCGAAAGATAAAGTAAGACTCGAAACCTTACGTAACATCAAAAAATGTTTTCTTGAAGCAAAAACCGCTCCGGGAGCCAACGATACGCTGACCGATGATGCCGCACTGAAAATCATGCAGAAACTTGTAAAACAAGGAAAAGACTCTGCTGCTGTATACGAAGGTCAAGGACGTGCAGACCTTGCCGGAGAAGAGATGGCACAAGTTCATGTTATCGAAGCTTACCTGCCCAAACAGCTGTCAGCTGAAGAACTGGAAGTGAAACTGAAAGAAATCATTGCACGCACCGGTGCTACCAGTGGAAAGGATATGGGTAAAGTAATGGGAGTGGCTTCAAAAGAACTGGCTGGACTGGCTGAAGGTCGTGCCATCTCTGCCAAAGTGAAAGAATTGTTAGGATAATCCAATTTCTGAACCGGTCACATCCGAACGACATAAAAGCGTCAAGACTTTATGAAAAGTCTTGACGCTTTTTATTCACCTAAGCTACGCAAAAGCCACTTTCTTTGATTGGCAAGGTTTCACACTATACCTTGCTGTTCCGGAAGGTAAGCTTACGAGTCTTAAATGGCTTCACTCCCTACCTCGACAATTATTCTTGCCGAAGGTTCTCCGTGGGATTCCTTCTTGCAGCCTGTAAAACGAGGCAAGAGGCAAGCAGCAACACCACCATCAGCACAAGCATCGCACAGCCAAGGAAAAACATACCGGTCAATTCTATCTTTACAGCAAAGAGCTCCAAAAACGAAAGACTAATCTTCCATGCCACCAGCATTCCTGCTACAACAGCCGGAAGGGCTACTTTCAGCAAGTCAAACAAAAAGATACGCTGTACGTCTACCACACGGGCTCCATGAATCATACGCACCGCAATCTCGGAACACCGCCGTGATACTTCATCGCGCACATATGCCATCAAGCCAATCAAAGCAATGAGCAAGATACAGACTCCAGCAAAAAAGACACTGTTGCGTACATGCAGCACCGGATTGTAAATATTTCCTATCTCCATAGCCAGACTATACACCGGAGGGGTTTGTGAAGGCATGGTTTGAGAAACAATCTCCTGCATCTCTTTCAGTTTACCGGCATCCAGTTTATTCAAACGGATATAAAGAATATATGAAGGAGAAGGAGAATAAAACATGACGGTGGGACGCTCGTCATAATCTTCTGCAAACTGAGAACCCAAAGAGATATTCTCATATACGCCACAAATGGTAAGCGTTCCCTTATGCTCCGTCACATGAATCTGCTTACCGATAGCAGAGCCTTCCCATCCCGCCAGCGTACGCATCCGCTCCACAAAACTGCGGCTCACCATGACCTGCTGACTCAAGGTGTCTTGCAAAGCAGGATTAAACACCTCTCCTTCTAAAACGGGAATGCTGAACGTACGATGATAATCCGGACCGACCTGATACATATCGGCAATGTTCATATACTCTTCATCCGTAGCCGGATTATACACATTGTTGCCGCTACACCGTGAATACATTTCCTGATAACCCCACGTCACATCAACTACATCCGGATGTTTCTTCATTTCCTGTACACAGCGTTCACCCTCTTCAGCTGTTGTACCTCGAAGCGAAGTATAGACCATATCCTGATATTCAAATCCTAAATCAAAATGGGTCAGCTTCTGATATTGCAGGCTCACCACGGTCAGCAGCGAAACAAACAGAGAAGTCAGGAGAAACTGAACGAAGAGCAGACCTAACTTCCACTGACGCTTGCTTTCCGAGTACCGCCGATAGGCATACGTCACCGGAATACGCGTATACAAATAGCCCGGAACCAATCCGCAGAGCCCCATGACCAGACAGGTTACAGCCAAACAAATACCCAGCGTGCGCAGTGGAAAAAGAGAAGCCAAACTGTGACCGATCTGCTCTTGCAGGAAATCTTGCAGTCCGAAAATAATCAGAACAGCCAGCGCAAGAGCCAGCAAGCCATGAAGCACCGACTCCGAAAGAATCATCCGATAGATATGCGCATCGGTTGCTCCATAACAGCGATAGGTTGCTATTCCCTTGGCTCGGTTAACCATCGACGAGATGGTCAGCAGCACATAGTTGAGTATGGCTACCACCATCACGATAATGGCAAAAATCAGAAACACAATATTCATGGTCCGGTTATAATCGGAAGCAGCAAAGATTGCAGCTACCGGCTGCAGCTGCAACTGAAACTCGGTACCCGTTCCTTTTATTTTCTCGTTTACATGCATATCCAGCATACGCTGGATGCCTGCCTGCAAACGCTCCGGCTTGGCTCCGGCATGCAAACGAACGTATCCACTGTAGCGGTCATTGCCCAACCAGTTATCACGTCCGTCATAAGCAACCTGCCCGATAGTGGGCATAGCCACCAGTACATCCATTTGGGGAAGATGCGTATTCTCGGGAAAATCTTCGAACACCCCTACCACAGTTACTTGAAACGATGGATACTCCTTCCATGACAGTTTCTTTCCCAAGACATCTTCTCCCAATACCTGCATGAGCTTTTGAGAAATATAGGCATTACCGGTCTTTTCCAGTCCGGTATGCGTATCTTCACCCAACAAAAGTTTTCTCGGGAAGACATCGAAAAACGAACTGTCGCACAGATAAGCATTGCCCGTTATCTCACGCTGGTCTTCCGTTACCAACTTCATCGCGCTGCTCAAGATCGTGTAACGGGTAGCAACTTCCACTTCCGGACAATAGCTTTTCATTCCCGGAGCAATTGCCCCCGGCACAGAAGCATGCATCCGCCAGTCTGAGTCTTTTTGCTTATACGATTCTTGTATGCGGTACGTATCTTCCAAACGGGGGATAAAATTATCATACGAACGTTCAAAGATTACTTCGGCAAGCATAATCAACCCAAGGGCAAGTCCCGCTCCCAAGCAAAGTATTTTTACAAAATTGGCGTCTCCCTTGCGGAAAAGGGAATATAAAGCTCTTTTCATATAATCCGTCTTTAAATCTATCCAACAAACAGAGCAGACAACAAGGTCTCAGGTAGCAAGTTGACAAAGTTTTACTTCCTCGTCAACTTGCCGCCTTACCGCCTCAAAAGCCCATTACTCCTAAAGAATTTACATTTCAGCAATCGAGGAGACAATCTGTCCGTCGAACAAATTGATTACCCGTCCGGCAAACCCGGCATCACGCTGACTGTGAGTTACCATCACAATGGTAGTTCCCTCTCGGTTCAGTTCTGTAAGCAATTCCATCACTTCCTGTCCGTTTTTTGAATCGAGGTTACCGGTAGGCTCATCCGCCAGAATGATTTTCGGGTCGGAAACAACGGCTCGGGCTATGGCAACACGTTGCTGCTGACCTCCTGAGAGTTGTTGCGGATAATGTTTTGCACGATGGCTGATGTTCATCCGCTTCATGATTTCTGTCACTTTCCGTTTGCGCTCTTCAGCCGGGATACCTAAATAAGTCAGCGGAAGTTCGATGTTTTCGAACACATTCAGTTCATCTATCAAGTTAAAGCTTTGAAATACAAAACCGATGGTTCCCTTACGTACATTGGTGCGTTCTTTTTCTTTCAGATGCCCCACTTCCTGATCGCCCAGGTAATAGTTGCCTTCGGTAGGATTATCCAGCAGACCGAGAATATTCAGCAAGGTAGATTTACCACAGCCAGAGGGTCCCATGATGGCTACAAATTCTTTATCGCGCACTTCCAGGTTTACTTTGTTGAGTGCAATGGTTTCGACTTCAGTGGTACGAAAAGTTTTCGAAAGGTTTTCAATCTTAATCATATGGGTTGAGTTTTTAAGTTTGTTAGTTTTTAAGTTTATGAGTTCTTATGTTTATGAGTTCTTATATTCTTCTGTCTAAAAAATAAGAAGTTTATTCTGACTTGATACTGTCTATCGGGTTACGGGTTGCTGTACGGTAACTCTGCAAAGTAATGACAACCGATGTCATCAAGATAATTATCAGGAATGCCCCCAAGAAAGCCCAGGGCGTGATAGCAATTCGGTGAGGGAAGCTTTCCAACCACTCATGAACCACATACCATGCAAAAGGAGCTGCTACTGCCGAACAAACAACGACCAATCTCAGATAAGAGCGGTTAAACATCCAGAGTATCTGACTGATGGTAGCCCCATACACCTTGCGCAAAGCAATTTCCTTACTGCGATGTTCAGCCTCAAAAATAACCAAGCCGAAAACACCCACTAAAGAAATAAGGATGGCAAGGAGGCTGAGCAAAGTCACCATGTATTGCTGTCCGGTTTCTTTCTGATAAAGCGAAGCATAAACTTGGTCGAAGAAACGGATATCCACCGGATAACCGGTAAAGTTTTCTTCAATAGATTCCCGGATATGTGCCAAAGCCACATCCATATCACTGCCAGCCTTCACCCGAATATAGGCATAAGGAAGCTGACGTCCGTCATAAACCGGATTGGCAATAAAGACAAAGGTTGACTGTCCTTCATTGCGCAAGGAAGTGAGCTGAAGGTTATTTACATAGCCCACGATAACTGCCTTTGTATCCCAATTCTCAAAATTGAATACCTCTCCAACCGGAATATTCAGTTTTTCTTTGGCATCGTAAGTGGCTATAAAGTTCAAATGGTCGGACCGGATAGAGTCATTAGGCAGAAAATCTCTTCCGTCGCGCACCTCCATCCCCATAGTCCGGCAGAAATTCGGAGTTACCGGAATCAGGAACATATCAATTTCTTGATCATGATAATCTAATTGATACGTACTATATACATTTCTTCCTCCCAAATCAATACCGGCATAAGCAACCTCTTCAATATCGGGATAGCTTTTCAGCTGTTGCTCAAAGCTCCGGTACATTGAATCATCTATCGGCACATTAGGCAGATAAGCCATCACCAGGCGGTCGCGCTCCACGCCCAATTCATGCTGACGCATGTAGCGGTTCTGCAAATAGATAAAGCAGGATGTCACAATCAATATAAAAGACACAACGTATTGCAGGCTGATCAGCAACGTACGAAGTTGCTTGCCCTTTCCGGAAAGAGCATAGTTTCCTTTCAGCATCAAGGCAGGTGGAAAAGAAGTCATGTAGTATGCCGGATAGAGTCCGGCAAGCCCCCCCACAAGCAAGGCAAGCAGTCCGCTTACGAGTACCGGTCTCCAATACATCGTCAATGAAGGCGTAAAGTCAAGAAAGTTCAGATACCCTGTCCGGTTCAATCCCCACACCAGCAACAAGCCCAAAAGCCAGGAAAAGAAAACAATACAGACCGACTCACCTACCAAACCGATGCGTAAAGCGTTGACCGAACTGCCCAAAACCTTCTGCGTATTGATGCTGCGAATGCGCATTGGTGTAAGTGCTGTACTAAAGTTAATCAGATTAATGCTTGCTATAAAAATAATCAGAAAAGCCAGACTCATCAACAGGTAAATATGCTGCCGGTTACCCGTCTTAAAGAAATCATTCTCAGGCAAGTTATAATAAAGGTCTGTAATGGGAATCACGTAAGTGGTAAGCTCAAGATCCGATAAATTTTTCATACGCTCATTCACACCCAACTGGGCGATTTGCCTGTTTACCTCCTCAGGGGTTACCCCCGGTTTCAGGCGCAGAAAAGCAAAGTAGTTCCACGAAGTCCAATGTCCTTTCTGGTAATCGTTCATACGAACCAGCAATGGATTCGCAGCAAACTGGGAGTTCTCCGGGAAATCCTTATAGACTCCACAAATGCGGAAACGAACTTGATCCTCGTCTATCAGCACACTCTTTCCTTTACGATACAGATAAGAGCCAACAGCATTGCCTTCAGGAAACAGTTTCTTAGCCATGTTTTCCGAAATCAGCATCCCGTCGGGGGCATCCATTCCGTCGGCACTGCCTGCCACAAACTCCATTCCTACCGTTTGGACAAAGCTCTTATAAATACCATAAGGTTCTTCCTTGAAATAAACCGGGTTTTCAGGATCTAAGTAAAAAGAAACATCAAACCAGCTCCGGGCATAAATGCTTCCGCACTCCACACCGGGAGTCTGCTCGATTACATGATCCACCAACCCACGCGGCAATACCATAAAAGCTTTATATTCCTCATCAAGGTCAAAAGCTAACATAGTTACCCGGTCGGCTTCGGGATAACAGGTATCAAAGCTGCGTTCGTAACCCACCTTCATCATAATGAGAATGAAAGCTGTAAAAGCAACCGAAAGCCCCAATAAATTCAGGTTCGAGGCCATGCGGAAGCGCCGGAGGGTATAAAAAAGATTGCGTAAAATGGTATTCATATTGCTTTTTCAGTATTTGCTTCTACTGAAAGAAAGCAAATGCCGTGCCAAACAAATAAACCACTGATTTACAAACCAATTACAAAACAGAAGATACGGTATAGTGTCAAGAAATTAGACACCGGGTGTATAATTTTTAGACAAACATCAAGCTTTTCTTCCTTTAATCAGCACTTTTTCTCCGTCTGCCAACGTGGTAGCAAAGAGATACAGTTCTCCTCCTTCTTTCAACTTCAGCTTTTTCCGAAGCTCAGCTACAGAAGCAGGGAAATTACGCACCGTAAGATTCGCTTTCTCAACTCCCTTCAGGAAATCCCTGATTTCCTTCTTCCCGAAACCGGAAACACCTTCTACCCGGAACCGCCGTCCCGGAAAGTCAATCGCCTCCGCTGAAGTATAAAGATGGCTGTTTGTATGCAGCTTCTTTACACCATAGTATTGGGTAAGCAGACGGTATGCTCCGGCTTTCAGCAAAGCTGCACCCGGCTCGTAAAGATAAGCCTCAACCGATTCAGCTAACGGACAAACTGCCTCCCGCTCCTCCTTATAGGTAAAGTCAAAATGCTGGGATGCTGAGTTATTAACAACCTGTTCACAACTCATAATCACCTCACCGGCAGCCCGTTCCACCTCATCTGGCTCTTTTCGGAGTATCAAAACCAACTCCTTACATTCGTTATGAACAGCCACCACATGAATGCGGCGCACATACTTCAAGTCGCGCAAGGCGGAAGCAATGTCAAGCATCGGAGAAAGCTTAATCATCACCATACGTCCCTTTTCCACCAACAGTGATTCAAGCGCACAGACATCCGGTTCACACTCGGCTATGGCAACCGTCTTTCCTCCGTGACTGTCGCGCCGGGCAGGGTCAAGAAACAGACAATCCACCGGCTCCATGTCGCGCAGATACTCTACTCCATCGGCATGACAGATGCGGATATGATTCAAGCCCAGCAAAGGAAAGTTATGTTCCGCCAAGCGGCAAAGCACTTCCTGCCGTTCCACATACTCTACACTACGGAAATTTCGGGCAATAAACGAACAGTCCACCCCCAGGCCCGCGGTCAGATCAGCAAAAGTTTCTCCCTCGGCAAGCGAAGCTTTATAACGTGCCGTCACCTCCGAAGAGCACTGTTCCATCGAGAGATGCTTCGGATAAAGAATCCCTTCGGTCTGTGCCCAAAGCGGCACTTTCTTCTCTGCCACCTGCCATCCGGCTATCTGCACCACGGCTTCTGCCATATCTACTTCCGGATGTTTCCCGGCTTGCAAGGCCAGCATACGCACATCATCTTTGCGATGAAGTTGAATAAAATGAGAAGTTTCGTTTGATAAGCTATCCATAACATCATTGGGGTTTGACTGCAAATGTAACGATAAATGGCGATTTCTCAAAAGAAGGCAAGGAAAACCCAGATACATGCAGGCACATACGCTGCTATAACAGCAAGAATTCTACAGCCCATAATAGTGGGTTATACGACCCATAACGGTGGGCAGTAGAATCCAGACATATCAAAACATAAAACCACAGGAAAAAGAAAGCGTTCCCAACAGCCTGCCGCAGGAAATAGAATAAAATTAAACAGCTTCTTTCCGGGAAGCAAGCAAAGAATGCCCAAAATATTGTATCTTTGTCCAAACTATCAAACCGTACAGAATATGGTAACATTTAAAGAGTTTTTTTCATTCAAAAAGAATGGCTTTTTCTGGCTGAACCTTGCCGGAATGATTATATTATCGGTGGCTGCCGTGTTCGGCACACTGGCATGGCTTGACAGCTATACCCACCATGGAGAGTCGCACGTGGTTCCCGATATAAAAAACAAAACCGTTACAGCTGCCCATGCTGCTTTACGCTCGCAGTTATTGAAAGGAACGGTTACCGATTCTGTCTACATTAAAGGAATGCCCAACGGAATTGTACTGGAACAGAAGCCGGCAAGCGGAGCAAGAGTAAAAGAAGGACGCATGGTTTACCTTACGGTAACTACAACCGATGTACCTGTGGTCAAACTGCCCGACTTGATTGACAACAGTTCCTTCCGTCAGGCTGAAGCCAAACTGAAAGCCATGGGTTTCCGCCTTACCGAACCGGAATTTGTGGTGGGCGAACAAGACTGGATTTACGGTATCAAATACCGGGGTCGGCTGTTGAAGACCAACGACCCGATACCTCACGAGGCACTGCTTACCTTATGCGTAGGCAATACCGCTCTCCGTGATTCCCTGTCGAACGACTCCACCCAGATAGGTATTGAATCGACCAGGCTTGAAGACCAGCCCCAAGTTGACGAATCGTGGTTCTAACTCTTTTTTGACCTAAAAGCATCCATGACAGAAGATTTATTTGACGAATTAGACGAAACAGCCGATGATATCGAACCGATAACAGGAGAAGCTGAACTGTATGAGCATTTCCGAGTAGTGGTAGATAAAGGACAAAGTCCGGTACGCATTGACAAATACCTGTTTGAGCGTATCGTAAATGCCTCACGCAACCGCATTCAAACAGCTGCCGACCATGGCTTTGTCATGGCTAACGGAAAGCCTGTAAAAAGCAGCTACAAAGTAAAGCCGCAGGATGTGCTCACCGTCATGATGGACCGTCCCCGTTATGAAAACGATATTATCCCCGAAGATATTCCTCTAAATATTGTTTATGAAGACGATGACCTGATGGTAATCAACAAGCCTGCCGGACTTGTGGTACATCCGGGATGCGGCAATTATCACGGTACGCTGGTCAATGCCATTGCCTGGCATCTGCGTGATATTCCGACTTATAATCCGAATGACCCGCAAGTGGGACTGGTGCACCGTATCGACAAAGACACGTCCGGACTATTAGTTGTGGCGAAAACACCCGATGCAAAGACCAGCTTAGGCATGCAGTTCTATAACAAGACAACCAAACGCGAATACAATGCACTGGTATGGGGAATCGTGGAAAACGATGAAGGAACCATCGTAGGAAACATCGGGCGCAATCCGCGCGACCGCATGCAGATGGCAGTCATGGCTGATCCGGAACAAGGGAAACATGCCGTAACCCATTATCAGGTACTGGAACGTTTGGGATACGTGACACTGGTAAAATGTGTACTTGAAACCGGACGAACGCATCAAATCCGTGTCCACATGAAGCATATCGGTCATACGCTCTTTAACGATGAACGATACGGCGGACATGAAATATTGAAAGGAACTCACTTTAGTAAATACAAACAATTTGTAAACAACTGCTTCGACATCTGTCCACGTCAGGCACTCCATGCCAAGACCTTGGGATTTGTACACCCCCGTACCGGAGAAGATATGTTTTTCACCTCCGAACTGCCCGAAGACATGACGCACCTGCTGGAACGATGGAGAACGTATATCAGCAACCGAGAAGAATTATGAAACGTACCATTGCAATCATAGCCGGAGGAGACTCTTCTGAATACGAGGTTTCCATGAACAGCGCGAAAGGAATCTATTCTTTCATCGACAAGGAAAAATATACCCTTTACCTCGTTGAGTTGACCCGACAGAAGTGGGAAGCCATCTTGACAGATGGTTCACGCACACCTATTGACAAAAACGACTTCAGCTTCATGGAGAACGGAGTCAAAGTAAAACCCGACTTTGCTTACATCACCATCCACGGTACTCCGGGAGAAAACGGAATCCTGCAAGGCTATTTTGAACTGTTGGGAATCCCCTATTCCACTTGCGATGTATTGGTTTCCGCCCTTACCTTCAGCAAATTTACCCTGAACCAATACTTAAAAAGCTTTGGCATACGGGTAGCCGAATCCATGCTGGTGAACAAGCAACATGAAGTAAGCGAAGACCTCATCATTGAAAAAATCGGTCTTCCCTGCTTTATCAAGCCCAATGCCAGCGGCTCCAGCTTCGGAGTAACCAAAGTCAAGACCCGCGAACAAATCCGTCCGGCACTACAAGCAGCATTCGAAGAATCAGACGACGTGATGATTGAAGCATTTATGGACGGTATCGAACTGGCAAACGGCTGCTACAAGACGAAAGAGAAATCAGTCATTCTTCCCATTACCGAAGTGGTGAGCCAAAACGAGTTTTTTGACTACAACGCCAAATATAAAGGAGAAGTGACCGAAATCACTCCTGCCCGCCTCAGTCCGGAACTGACCGACCGCGTACAAAAGCTCTCATCAGCCATCTATGATATCTTAAAATGTAAAGGCATTGTCCGGATTGACTATATCATTACCGAAGGCGAGAAAATCAATATGCTCGAAGTCAACACCACACCGGGTATGACAGCAACCAGCTTCATTCCGCAACAGGTGCGTGCAGCCGGACTCGACATCAAAGAGGTAATGACCGACATCATTGAGAATGCATTCTGACCGGATGCCTGAATCCGACTTATTATATATGTTATATATGGTATTAATTAAACCAATCAAACTATGAACATACCTGCCGAATTCGACGAAATCCGTCCTTATAATCCGGAAGAGCTTCCTCAAGTATTCAAGGAACTGCTTGAAGACCCTATGTTTTGTGCTGTAACAGCCAGTGTTATGCCAGATGTTTCAACAGAAACCATTACTGCCCTGCTGAAACAATGCAAGACCAATCTGGATGTGCAGAAAGCCTTCTTCCACAAGTTGCTTCACGGCATCATGGACAAGCATAGTGACGGATTCGACTTAGATACTTCCCGAATGACCGACAAGGAGAAAAGCCATACGTTTATATCCAACCATCGGGACATCGTGCTTGACCCGGGCTTCCTGTCAGTGGGACTGATAGACCAGAACTTCCCCACAACCGTGGAAATTGCCATAGGTGATAACCTCTTGATTTATCCTTGGATAAAGAAATTGGTACGCATTAACAAGTCATTCATTGTGCAGCGTGGTTTAAGTATGCGTCAGCAGCTGGAGTCTTCTGCACGCATGGCGCGCTATATTCATTTTGCCGTGACTCAAAAGCAGGAAAACGTATGGATTGCCCAGCGCGAAGGACGTGCCAAAGATTCGAATGACCGCACCCAAGACAGTGTGCTGAAAATGCTCGCTATGGGAGGTGAAGGCGATATCATCGACCGATTAAAGGAACTGAACATCGTTCCTCTCGCCTTATCATATGAATATGACCCGTGTGACTATCTGAAGGCAATGGAAATGCAGCAAAAACGCGACATCCCTGAATTCAAGAAAAGTCAGCAAGATGATTTGGTTAATATGAAAACTGGAATCTTCGGTTACAAAGGACGCGTACACTTCCAGACTTCCACATGCATCAACGAGGAATTGGAAGCCTTGCGCGGACTGCCCAAAACAGAACTGTTCGCCAAAGTATCCGAATTAATCGACCGCCATATTCACCGTAACTACCGTCTTTATCCGGGAAACTTCGTGGCATGCGACTTACTGGAAAACGGGAATCGGTTTAGCAGCCATTACAACGATGCCGACAAAGCGAAGTTTGAAGCTTATATACAAAACAAGCTGAGCCTGATTCAGCTTCCCAATAAAGATGAAGCGTTTTTACGTGAACGCCTGCTTACGATGTATGCGAATCCGGCATTCAACCAACAGAAAGCTTTAGCCGAATGAAAAGGGTAAAATCTTGCTTCTTACTGCTTCTTTGCATGCTTGCTTTTGAAGGATGCAAAGAAGACAGGTATGTATATCCCAATGTATTGACTGAGTTTATCAATATCCGGACCGACCAGTCCGGAACGTTGAAGGAGTTAATTACTGATCAGGGAGAAGTGCTATCGGTACAGCATCGGGAAGGCTTAAGCGGACTCACACCCGACTCCATCTATCGCACGGTATCGGTGTATGAAAGGCTTGAAGTTTCCGAAGAAGACGATGCTTATCTTTATTCTTCACAATTAATTTTAGCTTCACTTCCACTGTCTGCCGACCAGTTTGAAACAGTCAAAACCGATCCTTTAAGTATTCAAAGCATCTGGAAATCGGGAGAATACATTAATCTTGTTTTGCTCCCGATGGTAAAAGAGAAACCGCATGCGTTTCACTTTATCGACCAAGGTATAACAGAAGCCAACGGCAAGCGTACCCTGAATCTTACCCTCTATCATGACCGTAACAATGATATGGAGGCTTTTACACGGAAAGTCTATCTCTCTATCCCGCTATGGGGATATAAAGAGGTACTTGAAAAAGGAGACCAAGTTGTTGTACAGATTAATACCTATGAAGAGGGAATGACTACAAGATGTTTTACATACTAATCAAAAACAAACTCTCATGATAAAAACAATGTATTTCATGCTCTTCATCTGCGCCTTTGCCTTTGTACTGTTTGCGTGTAAAGGCAAGACACAAGATGAATTCAAAAATCTGTCGTCCGACGACTTTGAACATCTTATCGAAGATGAAACGATCCAGCGCGTTGATGTACGAACCGTTGCCGAATACAGCGAGGACCATATTGCCGGAAGCCTCAACCTCAATGCACTCGACGAGAGTTTTTCTGCCAATGCCGATGAACTGTTAGACAAAGCCTGTCCGGTAGCTGTTTACTGCAAAAGCGGACGAAGAAGCCGAAAGGCTGCCCAACTATTGGTAAAAAAAGGATTTAAAGTCTATAACCTTGACAAAGGATTTGAGAACTGGAAAGAATTAGGAAAACCCGTTGAACATTAAACTGTTCAAACACTAATTTTTGTATCAAAAAAGCAATCACCCCCGTTACAAAATGTATTGTGACGGGGGTGATATATTATTGTGAACTACCGCTAAACTAAAGATTTAGCGGCTTCGGAGATACCAATACCTCC
>Reba_p1__coassemble_906_pt1 | contig 20475 bp, 21 predicted proteins | sample Reba_p1__metabat2_high_PE_021 | metagenome-assembled genome bin Reba_p1
CTTCACTTTCCACTCTCCATTAATTTTTATACTTTTGCAACTTGGAATAATTAGTTCAGAAGTATTTAAACCAAAAAATAATATATTGTGGCAGAAACTAAGTACATTTTCGTAACAGGTGGTGTAGCCTCTTCATTAGGTAAAGGGATTATTTCATCATCTATTGGCAAGTTGCTGCAAGCCAGAGGCTACAGCGTAACAATTCAGAAGTTCGACCCGTACATCAACATTGACCCGGGTACGCTGAACCCTTATGAACACGGGGAGTGTTATGTTACCGTAGATGGCCATGAAGCCGATCTCGACTTGGGACACTACGAACGCTTTTTAGGTATTCAAACTACTAAAGCCAATAATATTACAACCGGACGTATCTATAAGAGTGTAATCGATAAAGAACGTCGTGGTGATTATTTAGGTAAGACAATCCAAATCATTCCGCACATTACCGATGAAATTAAACGCAATGTCAAACTTTTAGGAAACAAATACAAGTTTGACTTCGTAATTACTGAAATCGGAGGAACTGTGGGGGATATCGAATCGCTTCCGTATCTGGAAAGTATCCGTCAGTTGAAATGGGAACTTGGCAAAAATGCATTATGCGTTCATTTAACTTATGTCCCCTATCTGGCAGCTGCCGGTGAATTAAAAACAAAACCGACTCAGCACTCGGTAAAAGAGCTGCAGTCTGTCGGAATTCAACCAGACATCTTGGTTTTGCGTACGGAACATGAATTGAGCACAAATCTTAGAAAAAAAGTTGCATTGTTCTGCAATGTAGATGAGAGCGCAGTAATCCAGTCAATGGATATGCCAACCATCTATGAAGTGCCTTTGCGTATGCAGGAACAAAAATTAGATGCAACTATCTTGGAAAAGATGGGACTTCCCGTAGGCGAAACTCCTACATTAGGTCCATGGAGAGAATTCCTGAACCGGCGTCATCATGCCACTGAGAAAGTAAAAATTGGTCTGGTAGGTAAATATGATCTTCAAGATGCTTATAAGTCAATCTTGGAAGCTCTCTCTCAAGCTGCAACCTATAATGACCGTAAAGCTGATATCCACTTCATCAATAGCGAGAAACTGACCGATGAGAATGTAGAGGAACAGCTGAAAGAGATGGACGGTATTATTATCTGTCCGGGATTTGGTCAACGCGGCATTGAAGGTAAATTCGTGGCTATCAAATATTGTCGTACCCATAATATGCCTACGTTCGGTATCTGTCTTGGTATGCAATGTATGGCTATTGAATTTGCCCGTAACGTATTAGGCTATACTGATGCCAACAGCCGAGAAATGGATGAAAAAACTCCACATAATGTTATCGACATTATGGAAGAACAAAAATCTATTACCAATATGGGAGGAACCATGCGCTTGGGAGCTTATGAATGTGTACTTGACCCTGCGTCTAAAACATTCCAGGCATATCAGAACGAACACATTCAGGAACGTCATCGCCATCGTTATGAATTTAACAATGACTATAAAGCTGAATACGAAAACGCAGGCATGAAATGTGTGGGTATCAATCCTGAATCCGACTTAGTGGAGATTGTGGAAATTCCTACATTGAAGTGGTTTATCGGTACTCAGTTCCACCCGGAATACAGCAGTACTGTACTAAAACCACATCCTCTATTCCTGTCATTCATTAAAGCAGCTATTGACAAATAAGATATTAATTTTAGGTTATAGATAAAATAAGAAATGGACAAAAACACGTTAGTGGGTTTTGCTCTGATTGGGGCGGTTATAGTAGGTTTCGGAATCTACAACCGCCCTAACCAAGAGGAAAGAGCACGTGCACAGCACTATCAAGATTCTATCCAGCAGGTTATACAGAAACAAGAAGAAATCAAAAAGGCCCAAGAAGAAATCGCAGAGAAAACAATTCAAATAGATTCTACCTCAGCATTTTTTCAAGCCACTCAAGGTGAAGAACAATTTCTTACCTTGGAAAATGATTTGCTCAAACTCGTCTTCAGCAATAAAGGAGGACGTATCTGTAAAGCTACACTGAAAGATTATAAAGACCAAAAGCAGGAACCGTTAATTTTATTTGACGAGAGCGATGCCTCATTGAATTTCAGTTTTGAAGGAAAAAACGAAAATATCATAAGCGATCAAATGTATTTTGAAGCTACAAACGTTACAGACAGCACTGTCAGCATGCGTTTAAAAGCTTCAAATGGAGGTTTTCTGGCTTTCAACTACCGTTTGCTTCCGAATTCATATATGGTAGACATGACGGTGGAAGCAGAAGGTATGCAAAACTTCTTTTCTCCGTCTTTGAAAAGCATGAGCATTGACTGGAAACAGAGAGCTCGCCAAATGGAAAAAGGATATACCTTTGAGCAGCGTTATACTTCACTTACCTATAAGCCGGCTGATGACAGCTTCGACTATCTGAGTGAAACAAACAATGAACGCAAGAGTATTCCTGAAGCATTAAACTGGGTGGCCTTTAAAAACCAATATTTTTCTTGCGTATTTATGGCTGAGAAGAACTTTGAAAATGCCACATTAGAGTCAAATATGGAACAAAAAGGCAGTGGATATATGAAAAACTATAACGCTGAAATGAAAACATTCTTTGACCCTACCGGCAAACAGCCCAGCCACCTCCAGTTCTATTATGGTCCGAACCACTTTAAGACCTTGCTGGCCAGCAATGATTTGAGCTTCCAGGATAAAGACCAGGAACTGGAAGACCTGGTTTATCTGGGATGGCCCATCATCCGACTGATTAACCGGTGGTTTACCATTAACTTGTTCGACTGGCTTTCAAGTTGGGGATTAAGCATGGGACTGGTTATCTTATTGATGACTATCATTGTTAAAGTATTGGTATTACCAACCACATGGAAATCGTTTATATCTTCAGCAAAGATGCGCGCATTGAAACCCTATGTTGATAAAATCAATGCAAAATATCCAAAACAGGAAGATGCCTTAAAGAAACAACAGGAAACAATGGCGCTTTATCGCGAATATAACGTAAGCCCAATGGGAGGATGTTTACCTATGCTTATCCAAACTCCGGTCTTCATGGCTTTATTCTTCTTTGTGCCGAACGCTATTGAATTGCGTCAGCAAAGTTTCTTATGGGCAGACGACCTTTCATCGTATGATGATCTGATTAGCTGGAGCACTAACATTCCCCTGCTGGGTAACCATCTGAGCGTATTCTGTCTGTTGTTCAGTTTAACCACGGTGCTAAACCAAATCATCATGATGAAACAGCAAGATATGGGCAACAACCCGCAAATGGCTGCAATGAAATGGATGATGTATATCATGCCTGTCATGTTCTTCTTTATCTTCAATGAATATGCTTCAGGACTGAGTTATTATTATTTTATATCAGGATTGATCGGAATCATCACCATGTGGGTTATGCGCAAAATGACTGACGAGAAGAAGCTATTGGCACAATTGGAAGCTAACAAGAAAGCTCCTTCTGCACGGAAACAGAGCGGTCTGATGGCCAAACTGGAGGCTTTGCAAAAAGAGCAGGAACGCTTACAGAAAGAACGTCAGGAAAGAATGAAAAAATAATAAGTACATAAAACGATCCGGATTGTCATCTTGTTTATTCAAGGTGACAATTCTTTTATAAGAACAAAAGAAATGAATGAACTGACACTTACCACCCCTACTCTATTATTCTCTGCCGTGTCGTTAATTATGCTGGCATATACCAACAGGTTCTTGTCGTATGCTCAGTTAGTACGCACCTTAAAAGAGCAATATGTCAAACAGCATTCAGAGGTAACCGTTGCTCAGATAAACAATCTACGGAAACGTCTTTATCTTACTCGGTCTATGCAAGTATTAGGTATTTCCAGCTTATTTTTCTGTGTAATTACCATGTTTCTTATTTATATCGAACTCAATACGTTATCTGTCTACATTTTCGGGTTCGCCCTTCTGCTGCTCATCGCTTCACTTGGCGTATCAATATGGGAGATTCACATCTCAGTAAAAGCGCTTGAAATACACTTGAAAGACATGGAAAACGACTAACTATAAATACTCATTAACACATGAAAAAAACAGATCTCATGACAATGACAGCTGCTCTTATTCTGTCAGCATCGGCTTGTGGAACTTCAGAGAAGCCTCTCACTGCCGAAGAAAGTCCCATAATAGGACGACAAGAAATTACAGTTGCAAACGGAACCCTTACGCCTGAAGCATTATGGGCTATGGGACGAATTGGCAATTCAAGCGTCTCACCAGACGGAAAGCAGATTGCCTATACAGTTTCCTATTATAGCGTAAAAGAAAACAAAAGCCACCTTGTTATCTATGTAATGAATGCAGACGGTACAAACAACACGCTATTAACACAAACAGCCGCCAATGAAGGTGAACCCACCTGGATTAAAGGGGGAAAGAAAATAGCTTTCTTGACTGCGGCAAGCGGAAGCAACCAAATTTGGGAAATGAATCCAGACGGAACTGAACGCCGTCAACTTTCTAACTTCATGGGCAACATCGAAGGTTTCCGTTTCTCACCCGACGAGAAGAATATCCTTTTTATCTCCCAAATTAAATACGGAGAACGAACTGCCGATATCTATCCAGACCTTGACAAGGCGAGCGGAATTATTGTAGATGACCTTATGTATAAACACTGGGATGAATGGGTAGAAACCATTCCACACCCTTTTGTTGCTCCCTTCAACGGTAATGAGATGGGAGAAGCAACCGATATCTTAGTGGGCGAACCTTATGAATCGCCTATGAAGCCTTTTGGAGGCATCGAACAGTTGGCATGGAGTCCTGATTCTAAGAAGATAGCTTATACCTGCCGCAAAAAGACAGGAAAAGCATATGCTGTCTCTACCGACTCAGACATTTACCTCTATGACACAGAAAGTAAAACTACCAAGAATCTCTGCAAAGATTACACCAAACGGTTCCACGTTGACGGCATGCCTGATTTAAAGATAGAAGACACGAACAACGGATACGACATCAATCCCAAATTTTCGCCCGACGGCAAATACATCGCTTGGCAAAGTATGGAACGTGACGGTTACGAAAGCGACAGAAACCGCCTTTGTGTATTCAATTTGGAAACCAATGAAAAAGGATACGTAACCGAACTATTTCTGTCAGGAGTAGATGATTATTGCTGGAATGATGATTCACAGAGCCTTTATTTCGTCGGTGTATGGCACGGCACAAGCATGGTTTACAGCACAAACCTGAACGGCAATATAAAGAAGCTTACCGATGGAATGTTTGACTACGCTTCGGTAGCATTGCTGAATAAAGACCAGCTGCTCACCAAGCGCCACTCTATCAGCGAAGCTGACGAACTTTTCACCATCAGTCTGAATGAAGAAAACAAAATTTCACAAATCACTACCGAAAACAAACATATCTTTGACCAGCTGAAAATAGGAAAAGTAGAGCCTCGCTGGACCAAAACCATAGACGGAAAAGACATGCTCTCATGGATTATCTATCCTGCTGATTTTGATCCGAAGAAAAAATATCCTACCCTGCTGTTCTGTGAAGGAGGCCCACAAAGTCCTGTCAGCCAATTCTGGAGCTACCGGTGGAATTTCCAGATTATGGCAGCAAACGGATACATCATTGTAGCCCCAAACCGCCGCGGTCTTCCCGGATTCGGTCAGGAATGGTTAGAAGAAATTAGTACCAACTATGGAGGTCACTGCATGGATGACTACCTCAGTGCTATCGACGACATGGCACGCGAGCCTTACGTTGATAAAGACCACTTGGGATGCGTAGGAGCCAGCTTCGGAGGATATTCAGTTTACTGGCTAGCAGGACATCACAACAAACGATTCAAGGCATTTATAGCCCATGACGGATTTTTCAATATGGAACAGCAATATCTGGAAACTGAAGAACTTTGGTTTGCAAACTGGGATTTAGGCGGTGCATATTGGGAGAAAAACAATCCTGCCGTAAAACGCAGTTACGCAAACTCTCCTCACCTCTTTGTAGATAAATGGGACACCCCAATTCTATGTATTCATGGAGAGAAAGATTACCGTATCTTGGCTTCTCAGGGCATGGCTGCTTACAATGCCGCTAAACTTAAAGGAATCCCTGCTGAACTGCTTCTTTTCCCCGACGAAAACCACTGGGTGCTAAAACCACAAAACGGAATACTGTGGCAACGTACTTTCTTTAGATGGTTAGACCGTTGGTTAAAGCCACAAAACTGATTTTATAGACAGACTTGATTCCAGTTATCTGGATTCAAGCCACAAGTCAAAACACAAAGAAGGCGTGCATCATGTGTTTCACACAAGCACGCCTTTCTTATTTGCTCAATTATCTGCCCCAGATTCTTACTCAAAACGGATGGACTTAGCCGGATGAATCCGGCTAATTAAGAAAGAAGGTCCGATAAGCATTAACACAGAAACCACTAAAGTTCCGATATTCAGCAATAAATACCAGCCTAAAGGAAGTTCTACCGGCACCGAACTTACATAATAAGTTTTTGAGTCAAGTTGAAGCGGTTGAAAAAAATACTGTATGCCGCAAATTGCTATACCGATAATATTCCCCCATAACATACCACGGCCAATTAAAAAGACCGAAAAGGAAAGAAAGATACGCCGGATAGAGGTATTATCTGCCCCTAATGCCTTTAATACTCCAATCATATTCGTCCGCTCCAAGATAATGATCAATAAGCCGGATATCATGGTAAAGCCTGAAACTCCTGTCATCAAGATAAGAATCACCCAGACATTCACATCGAGTAAATTCAACCAGTCAAAAATCTGCGGGTAAACCTCCTCTACTGTTCGCGAGCAATAAATCTCACCATAATCATCTACTGCATCTTCCAACTGAAATCGAAGCCGGTCATTAACTTTATCCAAATTCCGGTAATCGCTGACAGATACTTCCAACCCTCCTACCTGCCCCGTTTTCCAACTGTTCAACCGGTTCACCGTATAAAGGTCAGTCACAAGAAACAAATCATCATAATATGAAAGGTTAGTCTGATAAATACCACTTATCGTCAAACGACGGACGCGTACATTTCTATCCACAAAATAGGTGTACAACTTATCGCCCACTTTTAAAGATAACTTATCGGCTACTGACCGTGACAGCAACACTTTATTACTAGCCGCTGAATCAGTAAATACAGGTATTTCACCCTCTACTAAGTGATTTTTCAAAAAAGTAAAATCATATTCCTGTCCCACACCTTTCAGCATCATGCCATAGAAATCGTCAGAAGTCATAATCATACCAGCTTTCGACGAATAACGCTGCACATGTTTTACTCCTGGAAGCTGATTAAACACTTGCATCAGACTATCATTACCCACTATGGGCTTCATCTGATACAACTGAGCTCCATCAATGCCAGAGACAAGGATATCGGCTCCTATACCTACAATCTTGTCACGTACCTGATGCTTAAAACCCACTGCGACCGCCACCGAAACAATCATGACAGCCAATCCAATAATAATGCCTGCCATGGCAATGCGCACAGCAGGCTTTGAAACAGCCCTATTACCTTGACCGGCTGTATAAATACGGCGGGCTATAAAAAGTTTCCAATTCATAAACGATTAATCATCAACTCTCCCCGGATAGGCTTCAAGCGCTTTACGTAACACATAAAGAGCTCGAACCAGATCTTCTTTTTTCAAGACATAAGCCAAACGAACTTCATTTTTTCCAGCCCCTGGAGTAGTATAAAACCCAGTTGCAGGAGCCATCATAATAGTCTCACCTTCATAATTGAACTCTGACAAGCACCAGGCACAGAATTTTTCACAATCATCTACAGGCAATTTTGCCACAGTATAAAAAGCTCCCATAGGGATAGGCGAATACACACCGGGAATACGATTCAAGCCATCAATCAAGCATTTGCGGCGTTCCACATATTCATCATACGTTTCGCGTGAATATTCCTCCGGTTCATCCAATGAAGCCTCTGCTGCTATTTGTCCAATTAACGGAGGACTCAGACGAGCCTGACAGAACTTCATAACCGCTTTTCTTACTTCCTTGTTTTTTGTAATCAATGCACCGATACGGATACCACATTCAGAGTAACGCTTCGAAACAGAATCAATTAACACCACATTCTCCTCTATATCCTCTAAATGACAAGCCGATATATATGGAGAACCTGTATAAATAAATTCACGGTATACCTCATCAGAGAAAAGGAAAAGATCGTACTTCTTAACCAAATCACGTATCTGATTCATCTCACGCCGAGTATAAAGATATCCGGTAGGATTATTCGGATTACAAATCAAAATCCCTTTCGTACGCTCATTGATCAATTCCTCAAACTTCTCAACTTTCGGAAGAGAAAATCCTTCTTCTATCGTAGTAGTAACCGTTCGGATAACTGCACCTGCAGAAATGGCAAACGCCATATAGTTGGCATAGGCAGGCTCAGGAACAATGATTTCATCTCCCGGGTTTAAGCAACTCATAAAAGCAAATAAAACAGCTTCCGAGCCTCCTGTGGTAATGATTATGTCATCTGCATCCAAATGGATGTTATATTGATTATAGTATCCTACTAATTTCTCACGATAGCTACGATATCCCTGACTGGGACTATATTCCAGAACAGTCCGATCAATACGACGTATTGCGTCAAGAGCCGCTCGCGGAGTAGGCAGGTCTGGCTGCCCGATATTCAGATGATAAACATGCACACCTCTTTGCTTTGCTGCTTCAGCTAATGGCGCCAGTTTGCGGATGGGTGATTCCGGCATTTCATTTCCTCGTATGGATATTTGTGGCATAATTACTTTTTTTATAACATATTTACTGCAAATATAAAACGAAACAGCCAATCTGACAAGTTTATAGCCAAATAAAAACAAGAATGCCATTTCTCCGAACGAATCTTACATAACGTCAATGTATGTTATCAAACTTCATTTTACCTAAGAGTTTAAGAAAAAAAATGTATGTTTGTTGGACGAATCAAATCAAATAAGAATATGGACCTTTATTTAATCATATTTGCATCGGGCAATTACAAAGCAGAAAAAACGTATGAATGCCATAAAGACCTCTTTATTGAATTGGAAAAATATTTTACACTCCACATGACTCCTTACACTGAGGCAGAAAACATTCCCTCTAATGCCTACAAAATGGTATTCATAGCCGACGGATGCGTTGCCGACATTGCCATTTGTAACTTCAGCAGCTTCCCCTATCCCATAACCTTACTCACCGACGGGCAGGAGAATTCTCTTTCTGCAGCTCTTGAAATAGCTACCTGGGTACGCTCAAAAGACATGCAGGTAAAAATAATTCACGGAAAATCTGCCGAGATGGCAAAACAAGTCCTGTCCCACTACCATGCTTTTATCGGAAAACGCAACCTGAAAGGCAAGCGAATCGGAGTCATTGGTACTTCAGCCCCTTGGCTTATTGCCAGCCATGCTGATTATCTGCTGGCAAGCCGCCGATGGGGAGTGAGCTACATTGATATCCCATTAGAAGCAGTCTATAACTTTTTCCATACAATCTCGGATGATGAAATCGGACTGGAGGCCTCACTTCTTGCAACTCGCGCCAAAGCTTGCCAAGATTCCTCTCCCGAAGATTTACTCCGCGATATGCGTCTATACAAAGCTATTAAAAAAGTCTGTCAGGAAGAGCATCTGGACGCGCTCACCCTTTCTAATTACTCGCTGATGCAAGACTTAAACACAGCTGGCAACCTTGCTGTTTCACTCTTAAACGATGAAGGAATTCCCGCCGGAAATGAGGGAGACCTGCAGGCTGTAATGACGCTGCTAATGGTACATGAACTGACTGGCCAACCCGGATTCATAGCCAATCCTGCATTCATTGATACCCAGAAAAATGAAATCATACTAGCCCATGACACCATCAGCACTCGAATGACCGATGCTTTCATCATCCGTGATCAAGCTGATGTACCTAACAGCATTGCCATACAAGGTATATTGCACGAAGAAGACATCACTCTTTTCAAATGTGGAAGCGAGTGTCTGGATGAATACTATGTCAGCTCAGGACATCTCTGCGAAAACACCAACCTGATTTCAACCTGCCGCACTCAGTTACGTATCAAATTAGATAAGCCAACAACTTATTTCCTGCGTAATCCATTGGGCAATCATCACATTCTTATAAAAGGAGATTACAGCAATATGATTCAAGAATTCATGCAACAAAACCGATGTAAACTAAGGGAATAAGCCTCACACTTTGAGGTTTCGCCAAAAAACCAAAAAAGTTTACCAAGTCATTCTTATATAACATCTCTACTTTTTTATATCTTTGCAGAGATGAATTTAACTCAACGAAAGAATAGTATAAATTATGATGCATAATTGGTTTGAATGTAAAATCCGTTACGAAAAAATAGCCGAAAACGGAATGAACAAAAAAGTAACGGAACCCTATTTGGTTGACGCATTAAGCTTTACTGAAGCCGAATCGCGTATTATTGAAGAAATAACTCCATTTATCAGCGGAGAATTTACGGTGTCAGACATTAAACGTGCCAATTACAGTGAACTGTTTCCGTGTGAAGAAGATGCAGCCGACCGCTGGTTTAAATGCAAGCTTTATTTTATCACACTCGATGAAAAAAGCGGAGCAGAAAAGAAAACAGCAACCAACGTGTTAGTGCAGGCTGCCGACTTGAGAGATGCCATTGCCAAATTAGATGAAGGCATGAAAGGAACTATGGCCGATTACACGATTGCCTCAGTAGCCGAAACAGCCATCATGGATGTATATCCTTATTCTGCTGAACCCGATGTAAAACCCGAGTTTGCAGAAGCAGGAAACAGATAATCAAAGACAATCATGGGTATCCAAACAACTATTAAAGAAATAAGAAACCAGCTTCCCGACCAGGTACGCTTGGTAGCTGTTTCAAAATTTCATCCCATTCAGGCTATAGAAGAGGCATACGCTGCAGGACAGCGCATCTTCGGCGAAAGCAAGGTACAGGAAATGGATGAAAAACATGCAGCATTGCCTTCCGATATAGAATGGCATTTCATCGGACATCTGCAAACGAACAAAGTAAAATACATTGTTCCTTACGTCTCCATGATTCATGCTGTTGATTCCTATAAGTTGCTTGCCGAAATCAATAAGCAAGCAGCCAAATGCGGTAGAACAATTCCTTGTCTCCTTGAGATACATATCGCGCAGGAAGACAGTAAATTCGGCTTTACCTTCCAAGAATGCCGTGACATGCTGAAAGCTGGCGAGTGGCAGTCATTGACCCATGTAGACATTTGCGGTGTCATGGGAATGGCAACCAATACAGACAATGAAGCTCAAGTTTACCATGAATTTGAAACGATCTACCATTTCTTTGAAGAACTGAAGAGTACATATTTTAAAGCAGCCTCCAGCAGCTTCAAAGAAGTTTCAATGGGGATGTCACATGATTACCCACTTGCTATTCGCGCAGGAAGCACCCTTGTGCGCATCGGAAGCAAAATATTCGGAGAAAGAAACTATTAAATCATAAACTATATGACACAAATCAAAACAACCTTTGCGGGTTTAGAATTAAATAACCCCATTATTGTCAGCAGTTCTGGGCTGACAAATACAGCAGAGAAAATCCAGAAATTAGAAGCTGCCGGAGCAGGTGCCGTTGTCCTGAAATCTGTATTTGAAGAACAAATCAGCATACAGGCTGGAGCGATGCAAGGATACGGCTCTCCTGAAGCCGATGATTATCTGGGAGCTTATGTCCGTTCACATGCCTTAAACGAACATATCCAGCTGATAAAAGATGCTAAAGCCTGCTGTCATATACCTGTTATCGCCAGCATTAACTGCTATAGCGACAGTGAATGGATAGACTTTGCCCAGATGATGGAGCAAGCCGGAGCCGATGCACTGGAAATTAACATCTTGTCTCTACAAACAAGTAAAGACTACCAATTCGGAAGCTTCGAACAGCGTCACATTGACATCCTGCGCCACATTAAGAAAGTGGTTAAAATCCCTGTCATCATGAAGTTGGGAAGTAACTTTACTAATCCGATAGCTCTCATCAACCAGCTGTATGCCAACGGTGCTGACGGTGTGGTCTTGTTCAACCGTTTTTACCAACCAGATATCAATATAGACAATCAGGCTTTCACAAGCACCAATGTGATGAGTTCACCCGTAGAACTGGCAGATAAAATCCGATGGACTGCAATAGCTTCGGCTGAAATTCCTCAAATGAGCTATGCGGTATCAGGAGGAGTGCATTGCGGCAAAGGACTTATCAAGTCAATCTTGGCAGGGGCTTCTGCAGTTGAAGTATGCAGCGTGATTTATCAATATGGCGACAAGGAAATTGAATCCATGAAGAAAGAGTTGCAACTTTGGATGGAAGAAAACGGGTACGAAAAACTTGGACAATTTAAAGGTAAACTAAATGCAAATGCAGCAGGCATGGTTAATCCTTTTGAGCGTACGCAATTTATGAAATACTATAGCAGCAGAGAAGATTAGTCATTAACTAATCAATCAACTGCTTAAAGCAAGAGGTGTATCACTCAAATGGTACGCCTCTTGCTTTTTAAACACCAAGTCCGCTTCTTTTAAACGCCTTGAGGTTTTATAAAAAACACCTTGGCATTTAAAAAAAATACCAAGGTGTTTTTTATAAATAATTACTAATTTCTAGTCAGCAAATCAACGATTACGCCATCGGTTATTTCATAAACACAAAATAAACAGCAGCTATCAAGCAAAGGAAAGCAGCCAGATGATTCCAGTGTAAAGCTTCCCCCTTAAAAAACACAGTAGTGAATACCGTAAAAACAACCAGCGTAATAACTTCCTGAATTACCTTTAGTTGCATCAAAGAAAACGGTCCGCCATTCCCTATAAAACCAATTCGGTTTGCCGGAATCTGACAGGAATACTCAAAAAAAGCAATCGCCCAACTGAATACTATCACCCCAATCAAAGGCAAGGAGGCAAACCAGCTAAATTCCTGTTTCATTTTTAAATGCCCGTACCACGCAAATGTCATGAAGATATTCGACACAATATATGTATATCAGATAGTTAAATAACCATTACGTTATTTCTGTAAAACATTAGTAAAACAAATGCAATAAAATAGAAAATCCCTGCCACTTCAAAGAGAAGTAAACAGGGATAAGTGCAACACCGATTTTCAGATTCGGCACAACAAAGATAGTGATTTTTGTGGTACCTACAAAAAAACCGTGCGAACTTCACAGTCTGCACGGTTCAGATTTAATAAATATGGCAAAGTAAAAAGGTCACTTCTTTAGCTCTATATATTCGGAATACACTATTTTGGTGTGTGGATTTGAACTGACAACTTCCTGCCTGATAGCTTTTGTACCAAAGCGGAAAAATAAGAACTTCTTAGGTACACGATGTACTATCTGTTTTAGTGTATCAACAGAATTGATATACATATTCACGTCTTTGCTCTTTATTTCACCATGAATCTTAGTCCAGCTATCTTCCCAACTAAATGATTGCAAAGTATCTTGTAATCCATTCCTATACACAATACTATCCTTGATTATTGTCTGGACTTTGACCTGCGTATTTGTTGATGTACTGGATGCAGATTGCAGCCTCTTAATTTTAATATTTAAATCCTTAATAGTTTCAGCAAGCTCATCCCTGTTCTTTTCCAGTTCTGATTTTGTCAGAGTTAGAGAAATAACGGATGCTGCATACTTACCACTATTGGACTTATAAAGATTTACTGACTCCATTAAGGACTCGTTATTTATTGTCAGTCTATCCTTTTCTTCATGCAGTCCTTGTACTACCTTAATCAATGAAAGGCATACAACGACTAACACCAAACATGATATTGCAAGAAACTTATTCATGATTCGATATATTGAATTATTCCATTAACATGTGTATTGATGATATTTTGTTTCCCATCGCTTGATAACATGTAATCAACATCATCTTTATTATCCTGAAAGAAATTTTCAGTTAATACAGCCGGGCATTTCGTTTTACGAAGAATATAAAAGCTTTCTTCCCAATCAGAATCTCCATCTGAATAATCTTTTCTTAACTTTTGACCCGTCAAATGGCACGAAGCAGCATTATACAAACACTCAGCAAGCTTATCTGCCTTGGTTTTTCCCTTTGAAGTATATGCAGCCCAACCACGAGCTTGCATCCACTCACTTCCATTGCCAGCAGCATTGCAATGTATTGAAATTAGAATTACGTTACTTGTGCCCAAACGTCCACAAAGTTCATTCACACGTCTTGCACGTTCTGCAAGTGGTACATCAACATTTTCATGAACAATTCTTTCAGCATCATATCCCCTTAGTTTCAATTCACGTTCTATGGCTTCCGTTATCTCACGAGCATAAAGATACTCTCTTAATTTACCATCCGGACTACGTTTACCCGGTGTATTTTCTCCATGCCCATTATCAAGTAAAATTTTCATAACTATATATTTTTAATGATTTATTGTATGTTCTTACATATATTTTTTTCAAAATATTGTATTATGAATTAAGACGCTGATAAAAATCAGTCTTAATATTATCATACGCAAGTTTCACATTAGTGTATGCACGTCCATTATTAGCACCATCCTCATTATAGATTTCTGCTTCAACTACAGCTGCTACTTCCTCAATCCATTCTTTGTTGCAGTATTCAGACAAAGCCTTTCCTCTGTACATGAATGGGTCAAATCTGCTTTTACGGTCTTCATGAATAACTGATAACAGTTTCCTAATTTTTATTGCTGTAGCTTCATGATTAACAATGTGGTTTTCTTCCCTAACTCTTTTGATTATCCGACAAACTTGCTCAACCGACAAATCAAAAGCAAATCCGGATAGATTGCGAATCCTCAATACTGTTTCAGTCCTAAGACCATCAGATACATCATTAAGCAAATCATTCTGCTTCCTCGTTTCATTTAATAAATCTTTTAAACCAGACTTATTATCTTGCAAAATCTGATTAATAATAGAACGAAACCATTTGAATGTTGCCACCATCATCGCCATAGAAATAAGTAGATAGAATGCAGCCGTTACAGCCATCATCCCCAAATCGTTAATTCCTTGAGCTACACGTAAAGATTCATCCATTATCTATTTCTTCTATACTTGTTGCGTTTATAATAATCAAAATTCTCTTTGTCTTCTTGAGTGATTTTTGTGTTAGGTGGAAAGAACTTGAATCCACACATATTACCATACCGAACGACCTTAATAACAGCACGGAAAGGGAATTTCCGACCATTAGCAAATACAACATCTTTCAGTTTCTTGCTATCAGTATAGAATGCGGATGCACCTACACCCTCGCCATAAGCAATAAGTGTTCTCGTTCCATTCTCTGTTTGTCTTTCCTTACACCCAGTGAATACCGTAACCTCATTGATTACGGCATCCACAGACGTATATTCACAATCGAACAAATCATCATTTGAAGAAGACTCTTCTTCAAAATCTATAACTTCTATCATAGGTCATTAGGAATATTGTAAGTTGCACAATCAGCATCAACCATCTTTCTGATAGCAAGTCTATCTTTCAAGAAATTCTCATAAGGTATCTTAGCATCAGCAGATAACAAACCTATCTGAGCACTTTGATACTCATTCATCAGCTTATTTTCCGTCTTAGCCGGATATTTTGCAGTAAGCAACGTACTGAAAATATTATCAGCAGTCTTGGGGTATTCAACACGGCAACTATCATATTGCCACATTTTACTTGTAGCATTTTTTTCGCTGTCTGCCAGCGTAATTCCACCATCCTTACTTTCAACCACATTAACCTGCTTGATATTGTGATTATACAAAAATGTTCCTTGCCCATTATTAAGGTTGTCAATAACCTCCGGCTTTTCCTTAGCCAGCAACCCGGTACTCAATACATCTGTTCTTTCCATTATTCAAACAATTATTAAAAATGAATTTACTATGCTCCTCGCTACATCTGATTATCCAGCCATATTCAGACGGAAAGAGGTGTTTAATATCGCTTTCATCTTTGATTTCGTATTGCTTGACGGTGCGACTGAGTTTCTTGTAGAATCTCATGAGAATGCTTTTTCTTAATAGTATTCCGTAATGATTCTGCTTGAATCCCACATAATCAATGCTACGAACATCAACAGGGAATATCTGCCAATTACATTTGATTTCCACCTTTAGCTCTGCACCCAGATACAGACCCATCATGTCAAGAATGAAATGCAGTGCTTCTTTACTTGAACATAATATACACATATCATCCATGTATCGGAAATAATAGAACTTCACACCAAACTTAGCCAGAACAACCTTAATCAATTCTTCCTTTACCCAATGGTCGTAATATGCAAGATATAAGTTAGCTAAATATTGGCTTGTAAAGTTTCCAATAGGCAAACCCTTGTCTTTACCGTTACTATCAATTATCTTATCCAACAACTCCAGCATTTGTTCATCTGCTATTGTATAGCGTATGATTCTTTTAAGTGCTGCATGGTCTATGTTATCGTAAAACTTCCTTATGTCTATTTTAAGGCAATACTTAGTCCCAGATTTATCAGAAACAAGTGCATAATGAACATCCTCCATACACTTGTGTATTCCTCTACCTTTTATACAAGCGTATGTGTTGGCTATGAATATACTTTTCCAATGCCTGCCAAGAACATTGATTATACAATGATGAACTATTCTGTCCGGGAAAAATGGTGCAATCATTATCACTCTTTCTTTAGGCTCATATATGACTTTCACCCTATATTCGCCCGGTTCATACGTACCATTTCTCAGCATCCAATACAATTCATCAAGCTTTTCTGTGATGTTGTTATTGAACTCCGTTATTTCAGTTCTTTCACCCTTGCCCTTTTGCGCTTTATACTGAGCCAGCGTAAGGTTTTTTATGTCGTAAATCAATGGATATACATTCTTAATCTTCTTAGACTGAGATATGAATATCTTTCCTGTATCGCCAACATATATACCGCAATCATCAAAATCTTCATACTGATAAAAGCTTGTGTTTGCAGTATAACACATACTGTATTTAGTTCTAACAGTTCCCATGTGCCGTTGATTCAAAGGTTGAGCTTTCAATTACTTACTTGCACTCCCCTTAACGTATTATTTTACCAGCTATCAGCAGTGCCAATAGCTCCTGTGAGGTAGGGTTGTACTGATTAAGTTATATTTTATAAGTGAACGGTATAAGCGGAACCCATTGTTCGCATTCGCATTCGAGGAACGATTATTCGTGTTCAGATAACCGAAGCCCGCATTCGCACCATTATTCGCATTCGCAGACAACAAGCCCCCAATCAGTACAACCTTTTTTATTTTCAAAATGTCAAATCACACTATTTTTTTTGCCCCCGTGCTCCGAGTTTTGCAGTCCGTCAAAAACGGCACAAGCGGAACCCAAAGTACGCACCCGCAGCCGAGGAACGACTATGCGTGTGCAGATAACCGAAGCCCGCATCCGCACCACCATCCGCACCCGCAGACAACAAGCCCCCATACCATCCGTAGGATGGAGAAGAACCAGCCATAGGAGTATAGAAATAGTCACAATATCCTTTGTTTGGCGCACCTCCAACACTCTCAGGGAATGAATAACCCTTAGAAGATAGAGCCATAGTCAGAATATACCCCTCTTTACGTGGAAGTTCTGTTATAGGCTCATATCCTGCTGGAGCCGTAGCAGCACTATCAGAATGTGATGTAAACTTAGTTGGGTCTTCACACACGTATGCAAGAGAAACATCTTGTTTGTGCCAAATCAGCAAATCATCAGCAAGCATCCAAAGGTATTCAAAAGGAGTTTCCAACCCACGATAAGAAGTCACCTGTACTACTTTATCGCCTCCAGTCCATCCTTTGATTGTATATGATACCCTACCAGTATTGTTTCCAAGAACAGCCGTAACACCACAAGGAATAAATGGTCTATAGCCACCCCATGTATTCCATTCTGTACCATTGACAGCCGGACCATTACCAAGCCCTCCTTGATGGAATCCATCAACAGTTAAGGATTCATTGTATGTATCTTGACAATCCAATGAAGCATATTCAACCCTTTGCAGCCAAGCTATTTCGTTATAGACTCTATAAGCCCCGTGGTGTGTTCCTCCCTTGCAATAAGGTCTTACACCAGATTTACTAATTGATGTACGAGGCATACCCAACATAGAATTGTATGTTCCATCTTTACCAGCATCGCCAGCACCCGAACCTCCACGGAATTGAGAGGCATTAGCGGTAAGCTTAATAAAACCGCTTTCATCCCTTGCAATTTCATTTCCATTCCATGTAAGCCAACAGCCTGAAACAGCCTTTGAATTGGTTGTGTCAATGGTTGCATACCACGGAGAAACAGTTTTTCTTTCCATCTTAATAAATCCGGGCAAAGGGTATTCTGAATGAGCAACAATCCATTTGGTTCCCTCAATCTCTATTCTTCCATAGTACATAGGCTTTTCAAGCATAACATTACCATCCGTACTATCAAGAGTTGCAGTAGCACCTGAATCTTTTTTACGGCTATCATTTTGATGAAGATAATACTTCACTGAGCCATCTTCATTTTCGACGAATCGCCTAAGCTTTGACTGAATAGGCAATGTTCTATGTAAATCCAGATTTCCAACACGTTTAAGTTTTTTGTCTTGTGACGTGAAATCACCCTGTACACCATACCATTGGTCGTATGGATATTGCGGTTTAGTGTTACCGCTTCCTAATAATAAACCCATAACTTTTACATTTTAATTGTTTCACCAGCTCCCCAATACACATCATACTCCGTAAGGTCAATTCCGTTTGGGGAAATTTCGGTAATTGCTCCGGGTGTCCAATCGTTGACAGGTACCGGGAATGCACCCGGCTCCTTATCGCAAATCAGTTTACAATCAATGATAATACCCGTTTCCATAGAAACCTTTTTAGGCTTTACAAAAACTGAGAAAGGAACACCATTAAGGGAAAAACCCTTTGAAATGTCCTTGACTTGCCCTTTAGATAATATCCGCAGGCTGTACATCGTTGCTTCCATAATTTACTACGTGAATTGTTCTAACTGCAAATATAACTATAAATGTGTTTGTTGAACACATTTATAGACGATAATAATCAAACATTATTATATATTTGTCCGATATTCATTATTTATATATTTTTCATTTTCGCCTTTGTTTCCTGTAATGTATTTATTTTATCCCTCAATTTTTGCCTTTTCTCGTGCAACTCATGTATATCATAAGGAAGCTCACTACCTATCAAAGATGCTTCGTAACATTTTATAATCTTGTAGTCTTCCGAAGACAATTCATAGATTAAATCTTTGATTTTAGCATTGTTGAACACTTTATCATATCTGTATGATATTCTATCTCCATTATCGTAAGGTACCGGATGTATTGAAAAAGAATCATCTTCTGAAACCAGCTTGCTTCCATCTATAAAATCTACAGGCTTCCATTCGTTGCCTAACTCAAGCAGTTGTTCTTCTACAGAAACAACCCTTTCTTTCATAACTTCTTTTTCCGCATCCCAATACTTTACCACAACGGGATTTAAATCCTTAATTCTCAAATACCCGTCTTCGTTAATACATCCATATTCCATTACCATCTAAATTTACTAATTAACCATGCTTCTTTCTTAACACCATTTACATAACCAATAGTGAACTCACATATTGCAGCCCATCCTTCTCCTACATCTATATAAGCGTTTTCTGTGTGGTCGTCATATAATTTTTGCCCACCACGAGGAGCAATCCTCATAAATCCAGTCCACCATTGTTTGAAAAATATAGTTCTACCAATGACACCATCACTTGGTAGATATACATTCTCTCCATATTTTGAATAGCCTATAACCATACTTGCCGATTCACTCAGATAGGTATTACCGGAACCCTCACCGATTGTTTTTGTGTTCAAGAACAACCCTGCTGCCATAAGATTTTGAAAGAATCCTCCATATCCGGGTGCTGTTCCGGAATTGGATGCAATACCATAAACTCCTGCCAAGAAGTTTTCATTAGACCAATCGTATTTATTTACGTTTCCAAACCCAAGACCAACTATAGCAGCTTTATGAGTAACACCTAAAGTAGCTGATACAGCCTGTGTTTCTGCATTGTTACAGAATATTCCTGTAGGTGACATATATGCAACACGTCCGGTATTTGATTTACTCCTTGCTTCGATAATTCCACTATAAGCATCAATTCTTATTTTACTGCCCTGATTCATGTTTTGTGAATAGTCACCTCCTGATTGATAAGATTCTATTTCAAATCGTGCATTTTTAGCATCCATCGTGATTTTGTTTGAGCTGTTCTGTAGTGTTGACACTATTTTACCGCCAGCCATATACCAATCACCAATATTTGCCCCCTCTGCAAGAAGCAGATTTGTTGCAATGCTTTCAAATTGTGC
>Reba_p1__coassemble_1265_pt1 | contig 14087 bp, 8 predicted proteins | sample Reba_p1__metabat2_high_PE_021 | metagenome-assembled genome bin Reba_p1
AGTGGCAGGAGGAACAGGTTATGTAATTTCTTTATATTCATTGATTAATGAGTTTGTCTTAATTAATTGTTAGGGGTGATGATAAGGACTTTCTTAGTGAGTCCCTGTAAATCTTTTATATAAATTTCAACTTGTTGAGTTAAATCAGACTCAAACCATGCAGAAATTTGTGTTCCAACTCCTTCAAAAAAGCTACCTATTGTAACATCTTTGTCACCTTGCCATGCTTGATAAGTCCAAATATCTCCTAAGTCTCCTCCCATTAATGGATCAATGAAGTATGACTGTTGCTCTTGTGTCATAGTGTAGACGATAGAGGTTCCATAAGTATCTTGGTTGGCTGGATTTGTGTCTTTTTTAATAGCTATTTCCTTAAGTGTATTATCTGTAACTTTGAACTCTGCGGCAGTTGTCTGTTCAATGACTTTTTGCGTAGCAAGCATCAGCAAGTATCTTTCGTATTCAATTTTCAGCTCACCTGCTTCATCAAATGCGTTTCCAATAACGTCATCTTTGATTTCTTCGTATTTAGCAGAAGGGAATGCCAATACGTATGCAGTTCTTGGATCAGACTCTAGCGGATCTGCAGTAAGATTGATTTTGCACTTATCGTAGATAGCGTACTGCATCCATTCATCCTTCATCTCTTCGTGATGTACTTTATCATTGTGCGTATATTCGTCGATCATGACAATCTTGAAGTCATCATTTTTAGCTTTCAAAGTGAAAGAAACATGCTTGTTATAGCTTGTACCGCCACCGCCGGCAACACCTGCACCGTTGGTGAAAGTCTTTCCATCTTCAGAAATAGTCCAAGACCATTTGTTGCTGGTAGGACCGCCTGTAATGTCCATATCATTAGCAGGCATACCGCTGAACACTACCGGAACTTTTTCTTCGTGCTTTCCGTCTTCCGAAGCAAAAGTAAGGGTATAACCATCTTCTTTTGTGATGGCATATTTACCAAAATTGGCATCATCGTCGTTATTGTGTACTTCCAATCCTCCGGTAACTTCCTTGTTGCTGGCACCTACCAATACATTTCCTTCGAGGTCTACCCAGCTCGGTTTGTTGGTAACGGCAAAACGGTAGTTCGCTTTCACTTTAAAGTGTTTGAAGTCGTTATAGCCCACTTCCAGTTCAGTAATCGGGTTACCTTCTTCATCGAAAAGCTGCAAGTCGTAGCCCTGTGCTTCACGGCGAACTTCACCGATCACCACTTTTTCGCCACCCATGGTCAATTCCAGTTTAGCTACACTGGTTTCGTGAGCCGGAGCGTCGCCGGTCATTTTCACGGTCACTGTCTGCTTGCCCGGAGTACCAGACAAAACGAAGCTTTCCACTTCATCTTTTACAAACACACACCAGATAGCTGATGAAGACAAACTCCAGTTGGTGTTCGCCTCGAAAGAAAACTCCTGCGAACCGCCGGCAGCCAAGTTGATTTCCTGCTTTTCAGGGAATATAGGGGCAGTGCCTACGTTGTCATCATCGTCATCACATGCTGTAAAACCACATGCCATTACGAGGCTCATCAGCACCAGCCAGTTTTTGAATAATAGTTTTTTCATATTGTTCGTTGTTTCTTATATACGTTTAAAAACCTTGATCTTTTAGTTCTTCTGCTTCTGCATCGCTGATCCATTCCAGCAGATGGGCATAGCTTCCTACGGTTCCGAAGAGCGAGCCGTCTTTATTATATACACTCAGTGTGACATACTGCATTACGAAGTTTTCGCAGCTGCTGTAGTATGAAGTATAGACCTTAGGCTGGCTTACCTGAAGTTTGCCGTCACCATAGATGGTTCCGAATGCTTCGCCGGTAGTGGTCAGTGTCTGTTCGTCCATTTCCACCTTCGGCTCCATGATGTTCTTGCGGCTGAAGCGCAGTTTCACATCGAATCCGTCGTAATACAGATTTTTCAGAATTACCGTATTTTCTTCTTCCGGATCGAGCTCGGTTTCAATCAAGCGTTTCTTGATGTTCGGAATATATTCGGCGAAGTAGGTAGAAGTTACCATACAGTATCCGGTAAAGTTGTTGATGTCGAACGGACAAGATTTCTGCAATACCACCTTGGCTTCATCGCCATAGAGGCTCCATTTTTCTTCTTCCGGAATCACCAGACGCAAGGCAAATCCCAGTGAATCGCCGATACCGATATTATCGTACACCCCTTCTACATCGACCGATGCACTCATTTCACCCGCCTTGATGGTTACAGTATTTGAGAGCAGGCTGTAATGTTTGCCCTCGATGGCATTACTTTCCTTATCAATGATTTCCACACCGAAGGTACGGTCATAATCGGCTTTTTCGGTAGCCGATACCGGTACTTGGAACACCTCATTGCTCTCTTGTACGGGATAGTAATAAATCGTATCGGAAAACATCAGATAATTTTTGCCGGAGTATGCCGGTCTGTCCTGCTCGCAGCTGAACAGTGCGATAGCCGCTACTGCCACTGCCATACATTGCATTATTCGCTTTTTCATTATCAGTCTGTTTTTTTATTTGTTACTCTCATTAGGTTCAATTTCCGATCCGGGTGCTTCCAACTCGTGCTGCGGGATAGGCCATACAAACAACGGATCGTCTTTTTCTACTTTCAGGCGGTTGCCGGTATCGAGCGTCTGTTCCTGCGGCTTACGTTCGAAACCTTTGTGCCAGCGTTTCAAGTCTTGCAGACGGAAGCCCTCCATATAGAGTTCCTTTACACGTTCCTGCTCGATAACTTCCATTGCGTTCTGCTTGCTCATAGAAGTACCGCCACCGTAAGTTTCGTAACGGGCTGTACGCAGGGTAGTGATGTCGTTTCCGGCTTCGTTGAATTTCTCTTTCTGTACATAAGCTTCTGCACGGATGAGGTATTGTTCAGACAAGCGGAATACTTTCGGCATAGATACATGGAATACATTATATTGCTGGAATGTTTCGTTACCGAAGTACTTGATGAGCAGCGGCCATTGCAATGCGTGGCTGTAGCCGGTGAGCATGGTCTTGAAGATAGCCGGAGCACGCAGGTCGGCATTCGCATAGAGGTCGAACACCCAGTTTGCCGGAACATAGTCGGGCTTGAACGAAACGAAGTCGTAGTTGCTGAACACGGTTCCCAAGGCTCCTCCGTATGAGTTGATAGTGAATCCTACTTTCCAGATGGCTTCGGTAGAGTTGTCGCTGGTCCACATGTACTTGTAATAATTCACACCGTTTGATACATACTGGTTTACGCTCGACAGGACATAGTAGTTGCTGTCGATTACCTTGGATGCATACTTGATGGCATCGTCCCACTTACGCATATACAAGGCAACGCGTGCACGGAGTGCATGAACTGTATATTCGTTGAAGTAGGTCGTATTAAACAGGGCACCATGAGTAGCTGGATTATAATCCTCTTCCAGCTTCAGCAGGTCGGCAGCCTTGTCCAAATCTTCGAGAACCAAGGCATACGAGTCTTTCAGTGAAGCACGCTTCATCGGTTCATCTCCCTTATAGTGCAGCGTCAAAACAACGCCCAACTCGTTGGCAGCTTCCTCATCGCTTTCATACGGCTTACAGAACAGCTTAATCAGTTCCGAGTAAGCCAGTGCACGGGCAAAGTAGGCTTCACCGCAATACTGATCCAGCTTATCGAGGGCTTCATCCGGGTTTTCGGTGCTCAAAGCATTATTGCGTACGCGCTCTACGTTGTCAAGCAAAAAGTTTGCCTGATTGATAACATTGTAAAGTGCACCATATACTTTTTCTATTTCTGTATTGGTTGACTGGATGTCTTTCCAGCGCCAAATGTCACCATATATATTGGTATTACCAATCACTCCATATACGAGGTCGGTCTGGATATCCGGCAGCAAGGTAAGGTAACCCGAATAGAGTGCCGGGCTCTTGAATGCCGAGTAGATACCAATCACCAGCTGATTTACATCCTCCGGAGTGTTGATTGCCTCCTCCATGCGCATGGCATCTTCGGGATACTTGTCCAGACAAGAAGCAAAAGAGCAGGTCAGGCAAATCGACAAGAGATATAGTTTTATATTTTTAATTTTCATTTTTGTTCTTGTTTAGAATGATAATTCTGCACCAAATGTGAACTGGCGTGTTGCCGGATACTGTGCTTGATATACATTAGATGCTACTTCAGGATCCAATCCGTTGAATCCGGTGATGGTCCATAAGTTCTGTCCCTGTATATACAGACGTGCCGAAGTAAAGAATTTGCTTTTCTTCAGTAACGACTGCGGCAAGGTATAAGCCAGACTCAGGTTTTTCAGACGCATGAATGAAGCATTTTCAAGGAAACGGTCGTCGAGCTGTGCCACTTCGCCGTAACGGGGAATGTCGGTAAGATCTCCCGGCTTTTTCCAGCGGTCGTAAAGCAGACGTCTAGACTGGTTATATACCGTATAAAGTCCGTTGCTTTCTTCAAAGAAGCGGTCGTTGTTCATCACGAATCGTTTCGCCATCCAGCTGAACTGAGCTGAAAGCTGGAAGCCTTTCCAACTGAGGGTGGTACCGAAACCTCCCATCCAAGGAGAGTCGAAAGTCTTTCCAGTCATCACTTTATCGCTTTCACGGTATTCATTGGTGATGTTTCCGTCTTTGTCATACCAAAGCGCGTCACCGTTGGCAGGGTTTACGCCGGCATAGCGGTTCAGGAAGAATTCGTGTACCGAATGACCTACCATAAACTTCACACCCGTAGTAGAGTTTACATATTCTTCTACTCCGTTATAAAGTTCAGTCAGCTTGTTCATGTTATAAGAAACATTGGCACTGACGTTCCATACGAAATCTTTGGTACGGATGATGTCGCCGTCGGCAGTGATTTCTACACCACGGTTTACCATGGCACCCACGTTTTTCCAGCGATAGCCTTCACCGGTTACGGCATATGATTCAGGTACGCTCATCAGCATGTTAGTGGTTTTCTTATGATAGAATTCCACATTTAAGTTAGCACGGTTCCAGAATCCAAGACGCACACCCACGTTGTTTGACCAGGTCTGTTCCCATCCCAGTTCTTCATTGCCGCTCTGTGCCGGATAGATACCTGCTTCGTCGTTGTAATTCGGACCTCCGGCAACCAATGCCAAATGGTCGTAGTTCGGAATTTCAGAGTTACCCGAAGTACCGGTACTCAAGGCAACCTGTGCATTGGTCAACCAGTCAATGTCTTTCAGGAAGTTTTCTTGCTTGGCATTCCACATGAAGCCCAATGACCAGAATGTACCCCAGCGGTGGTCTTTACCGAAACGAGAAGAAGCATCGGTACGTACCGAGAAGTCGGCATAATACAAATCTTTATAGTTGTATTCTCCACGGAGGAAGAACGACAGGTAGGCATAACTGCTGAATGTATCAGCCCAGCTTGATGCACGGGTACCTGCAGATACATTGGTAAGGAAGTCATTGGTCTGACCTTTTGAGTACACATCGAAACCTTCATAGCGGTAATCTACCCCTTCCTGGCCCAGCATGACATTAAACTGGTGGTCATCTTTGATGTTGAAGCGATAGTTGGCTGTTGTAGTTTCAGTAAGGCTCAGCATATCGGTGCTTCTGCGGGCAGCGGTACCCAAACCGTTATTTACCGAAAGGCTGGGGAACGACTGCATGAAAGCAGTGGTATGCGTGTAGTCAACACCGAACTGAGAGCGGATAGTCAAGTTCTCAATCGGAGTGATTTCAGCATATACTGTAGAAAGTACTTTATATTTTTTATACTTCACCGGGTTCTGCTCCATGTAAAGAATCGGGTTTTCACTGGTTCCCGCCCAGCTTCCGTCTTTGATGGTAGCCAATGAACCGTCTTTCTTATACGGATTCCAGTAAGGCAGCATGAATCGGCTGGCAGAAATCGGAGTTACAATGGTGTAGCTACCGTCATCAGCCTGCTGTGTTTCTTCGTATGCACTCATGGTGTTGGTACCGATTTTCAGCCAGCTGCTGGCTTTTACTTCGGCATTGGCACGCAGGTTGTAGCGGCGGAACTCAGAGCTCTGAGCAATACCTTCCTGGTCATAGAAACCACCTGAAACGTAGTAGTTCAAACGGTCGGTAGCACGGTTCACCGAGATTTCGTAGTTCTGCAGCGGTGCACGGTCATTGAACACCATATCAAGCCAGTTGATGTCGGTGCGTGAAAGCAAGTTGTAGTCTTGACCCGCATCGATACCGATTTCTTTTTCGAAAGCGATACGTTCGGGCGTGTTCATCAGTTCCCAGTTGGTACGTGCCAACTGTGAGAAACCATACTGAGCACGCAAGGTCACTTTGGCTTTGTCCATTGACAAACCACGCTTGCTGGTAATCACAACCACCCCGTTGGCAGCACGTGCACCATAAATAGAGGTAGAAGATGCATCCTTAAGCACGGAGATGCTTTCAATGTCATTCGGACTCAGGGTATTGAAGTCGGCACTTGAGATGGGCACCCCGTCTAAGATAAACAACGGAGCTGTACCCGAGTTGATTGAGTTGGTACCACGGATTTGGAATACAGCCGCTTTACTGGGTTCACCGGAGTTAGAAATGACCGTCAAGCCGGCACTTTGTCCCTGCAGGGCTTGGTCAAAACTTGGGGCAGGCACATTTTCCATCTTTTCCGACTTAACCGTCGAAACCGAACCGGCAATGGTCCCCTTTTTACGAACTCCGTAAGCAACTACTACCACTTCATCCACCATTTGTGCATCCGATTTCATCGTGATGTCCAGTTTGTGAGTCTGTGGCGTCACTACGTGCTGTTGCGATTGCATACCGATGTATGAATACACCAGAGTTGCTTTTGCAACACCTTTGATCTCAATGGAGTAGCTTCCGTCGATGTCGGTAATAACTCCATTATTAGTACCCTCCTGCATGATAGTAACACCAATCAGCGGTTCGTTCGTTTCTCCGTCAAATACTGTACCTTTGACAGAAAAATCTTGGGCGAACAGCGACTGGATTGCCATCACTGCAAGAGAGACGAACAAAAGAAATCCTCTTTTCATCTCTGTTTTTTGATTAATGATATAATTGAATTGTTAATAAAATGCGTACTTATGCGGGTAAGACCTTTGTCTTTGCGTACGATGTGTATATATATAAATAATAAATGTATGGACACACCTGTCATATATCGTCTCTGTGCTTAATGTTTCTCCAAACAGTTCGCGTTATATTGTAAAAAGTGTTATTAAAATGTTCTGCCAAAGTGACCATAAATGCATTTAGATTAATAAATTGCACAAATATACCTAATTATTTTTGTATTTTATTATTTTTTATCTAAATGGAATACTTCTGTGTTTTATGCACTTTTGTTGAAAAAAGGTGGTCTGAAAAGGAATAAGTAACTATTTGTATTTGTTTCTTTTTAAATGGTAATGAATACCCTTTATTTTTTGTAAATCTATATGTACAGAACGATTGGTTAAATAATATAAAAATACTTTGCTTTGTATACCTTTGTATGAAAACGGTATATTTATATAAAGAATATTGTTGTGAAGGTGTTTTTTTGATTCTTGGATATTGGCTAATAAAAGGAATTAGCTCTACCAGTGCTATTTGTCAATATTCAAATCCGAGTTAAGACTAGGCAAATTTATATTATTCCATTGATTATTTCACCAATATCATTCCCTTCTTCCTCAATCCACTCATCTGATTTTATAAGATTTTGTATGATTGTTAGTTGTTTAGAAGAATATAGATTAGCAGTTAATGATGATAATTCTGTGGTTTTATCCCATTTACTACGATGATAATCTTCTGTATCTTTGATTCGTTCGGATTTACCGTTCGGATTTATAAGTTGCAATGAGGAAGCTTTGTCCTTAATCATTTCAATTTGATGATAAATACGCTCATAAATTTGCAATCCCATCAAATCCCAATCACACAGGTAATATATCGGGTACTCAATTTTAGGTAAATTTTCAATTGGTAGGATATTATTTCCACCCACGTGCCATAATTCAACATCTCTTTTCTGAGCAATATTAAGAGTAAGAAAATAGCGATTTTCACATAGGATTATACATGTTGGATTTTTACATGGAACACGATAAATCCACTGACCTTCGTTTTGAGGAAATTTATCTATCCCTATTATTTTTAAAACAGCATATTCCAATGCAGAACCTTTTTCAATATGTTTGGCCGACTTGAAGAACGATTTTGATATTCCTTTTCGTCCATCTTTTCCTACCTCTATATTACTTCGTATTTCAGATAATAGTGTTTGCCCACTATCAACCAAAACGTTCTCACATTGCTTAATGTGCATAAGGCTCTTAATTTCAAATTCAGAAAATGGAGTGTGAGGTGTAAGAATTCCATTTTTTGACATAAACGAATAATACTTATGAAATAAATCTTCAATATTCTCCCGTTTATATTCATCATCAAATTTACTGTATGGCTCTATGGTTTTAGCTGAACCAATCTTATTCTTAATATACCCTTCTCGTTTTAGATATTTGAAGTATGGACGATCCTGTACTTTCAAATTAGTTTTTCGTTCGTGGTATAATTGATATAATGCTTTAAACTCAGGCCATGTTAACTGTTTATTTATCATATCTTTTGAATTTCATCAGTATTACTGAATATAGCAAAAGTACTTACTCTCTCTTTTCGCTTTTTTGTACCGTTGAGAATGTATAAATATTGTTCACCTTCCCTAAAATCATCAATGGGATTGATTGACATTGATACTAATTGATAATCTTTGGCTTTAGCAATTCGTTCAAGTAAATCGAAATTACTACCAATACCTTCAGCCTCATCAATAGGCATGAAACGTAGTCCATTATGCTGTCTTCCCTTTTCTTTCTTCTCAACTAAGGAAAGTCGGGCAACACATAACATAGCAGTAACTGCATAAGTCTGACCTGCACTTCCAACATTCTTTTCTCCGTCATCCGACTTCATTTCGAATTTTATATCAAAATAGTTTTTAGGATTCAATAAATCTTCAATTTTCGCATTTTTGAATCCACCACATTTTTCAAAAGCTGTAGCCATCATGTCAGGAAGATCAATTTTTTCTCTTAAAGCGGCAAATAAATCTTGATGAATGCTTTCTTGTTTTATAGAATCATTAAGTTTTTCCAAAAACAAGTCAATCCAATTGATTGGATAAATTAAAGAAAACGTACAAGTAAGGCTTAACTTAAATCCTTGTGATATTTCTTTATCAGGACCCTTAAAATAGGTTCCAATCTCGTATATCTTTGTAACATAATTGCTGACAGCATCTCTAACATCCTGAAAAATTTCCTTGAGCAAATTCAGTTTTCGATTACCAATATTGATATATATGTCATTTAACCGTTTGAGGAAGTCTAACATTTGTTGCAAAGCATCAGTCTCATTTGAAACTAACTGTTTTGCTGGAATCTCATTAACGACTTCCCTTGTTAATGCCATATAATCTTCAGACCCTATAAAGCGTTGATGCTTTTTCTCGCTTAAAAACTTTATAACAATATCATCATAAGCCTCCTTATAAGCATTCTTTACAGAATCGAATAATTGCTTCTTTTCTTCTGGCCTGACTTCAATATTAGTTTCTAAGTTTACCTGTTGTCCTGAATTTGCTTGATATTCTAATTCTGCCTGATGATAAAGATAATCTTCTTCTTTAATTTTAGTTTTCAAAACTTTTATTTCTTCTTTAAAACTATGTTTTTTCTTTAAATTGTCATTTAATTCCGAACGAATATTTAACATACTTTTCGTTTCTAAATCTCTATTACTTTGTATATAAGTTGAAAATAATTGTAGAAATCGATTTTTTCTATTTTGTTTATATAAAAGCGATCTGTTTGCCTTTTCGTAAAGTTTTCTGATAGCGGTTTGAAGTTCAATAAAATAATCTTTTTCTGAAAATTCTATTTTGCAGACTTGTTGTATATCTTTTTTTACCTGTTCCTGCTCTATTTCTCCCTTTAGTTTCTTATCTTTAGCTATATCAAGTTCTGATTTGGTTTGCTTAATGTCTTCTCCATTAAAATAAACAATCAACAATTCATCCAATTGTCTAGTAGTAATATCTAAATTTTCATCTATAATATATGCAGATATTTCATCTCTACGAATAAAAGCATTAACTGCATTCTCACCATATTTAGACGCCACTTTTTGCATAGCCTCTATAGTTTCTTTCTCTTTTCTTAATGAATTGATGATTTTTTCTGCATCTTTATATTTTTCGTTGAAGTAACCTACTATTTCGTCACTATTCTTCATTGTAAAAAATCGTTCGGATATATAAGGCACAAATCTCTTAATGCCACCCCAACCAACCCAAAAACCATTCGGGTTGCTTTCTTTTTCGTCTATTTTTAAATTACTAAAAAAAGTTTCTGGCTTTGGTATATATTGTACATTCTTTTTAATATTTACTGGTTTCTCAATAAATATTGCATCTAAGTTGAACAAAACACTTTCTTGTTCATGTGATAATGACGGCTTGTTATGTATTGTCCAATATGCTAGAGATTTAGTATTAGTGACATCTGTAAAGTTTTTTAAAGTAGTAAGTCGCTTTATTTCAGTATTAATTTCTTCTGTTCTCTTCTTGCAAAAAGCATAACCAGCATCTGTACCTTTTACCCAAGGAGATTTTATCCATTCCTCATATAATCTTTGTTCCTTCAATTCATTACTCAAATTTTTCAAATATTCCTTTTCTTCCTTTTCTATCAATTGTTTTGAGTGTCTCTCTCGTAATTTCTCGCATGTTTTATATGTATTAAGTAACTCTTCTACTTTTTGCACTTGAATATACTGTTCATTAAGTTTGGGGTATTTCTGAAACGCAATGAATTCTTTAGTCAAATACGTTGTTATATTTTTTTGAGCATTTTCAATGATAGATAATTTATCTGCTAAAGAATTTATATGCCTCTGTTGTTCCTCAGTTTCTGCTGAAAATAAGCCAAAAAGGAGATTAGCTACTTTATGATTAATATTTTTTATACCATCCTGAAATTGAACATATTTTCTTTCTGCAGCATTTCTGTTCTGATAATGAAATATAATTTTTGTTTTCAAGTAATCTTCTTGTGCTGCATCTCGTGCTTTTTTTAAGTCAAAAAGACGTTTGAACTTTTCATATTTGATTCGCACGTTTTCTAATGTTTCTTTATTTTCCTTATGGTCTCTTAGTTCTTGAGCTATATCTGCAAGTTGTTCATCAAAACGAGTTTTGATGATATTTTCTAAATCGTCATTAAAGAAAAATTCTTTCAGCCATTTCGAATTATTTTTAAAACCTTTGCCACGAGAGAATGCCCGAATAATTTGTGCAAAAGTCTTTAAGTTTCCTTCCGTCTTCAAATTAATGGGAAGAATATTATTTTGTTCAAGCAATTCGTGATATTTATTTAAAGTCAATTTTACTGCATAAGCCTGTTTACTTTCCTTCATCCTTTCAGGAAGATCTATGATATCTATAATCTCATCCCCCGACATAAAATCTTTGGATATAATAGGCGAAGAAAGCGGTTCAAACATATCTAATCCTATATTAGCCTGAATGATGAAAGGATCGATAGATGTGGCTGATATATACATTCCTATAACAATAAATTGTCCCGTATTTATTGCAATATTTAGAAATACATATCCATATCGCTCTATGATTAATTTTCTTGCTTCCCGTTCAGAGCTTGAGTCTGTAGCAGATTTAAACTCTCTTTCTCCAACTAATATTAGTTGGAGTACATCTGCGATAATAGACTTTCCTACACCGCTGTCTCCTACAAAATCTGTTCGAAAAGGATGAAAACGATAATCTGAATTATAATGATTACGAATACCCACTGTAGAGAGGCTGTATATACGAGGAAAATTTTTATTATGGCTCATAGTTAATTGGTGTATTGATAATATAATTCTCAAATATATTCAGTAAACGATTAAGGGACGGCATGATTTCAAACGTTTCAGTGTTTTTGTCTATCATAATCCAACATAATTCATTGAATTTTTTTAGAGCTTTCTCAATTTCATCTTCAATAGACTTTAACTCATAATCCGTTTCTTTTGTATCTTCCGATTTTGCAAACAGTCGTAATAAGTGTGGTTTATATTCTTCGTACTCCGATAAAACTTGTATCTTAAAATCTTGTATTAGTATCCGTTTTTCTACTCTTGGCTCAAGAACATACATACGAATTAATAAAAATGCTATGATTAGATGTGATTCTGCAAGATATTCCCGATTTTCTACAGGAATATTACCCCGTTGATAGTATCCGTTCCTATCTTTGAAGAAATCAATGAAAAAGTATTCTAGTTCACCTTCTCCTTCACTATTTAAATGAATACCAAACAAATTATCATAATATGATTTTAATTGATCATAATACCTTTTAATAAAAGCGAATAATTTACCTTGTGAAGGACACTTTTGGATATGTCTTCCACTTTTCAAAGCATAATCAACATCTGCAAATATTGATATTGCTTCTTGTGTTGTTAAGAATGTATAATCTACATTCTCTTGTAAATGATAGTTTTCCATATTTTTATTATTGGATATTCGGGAATACCAACCATTTCATTTGAGATAGATATTCCAAAAGTATTATCGCCACGATGATATTTATACATGGTTTTGTGAGCTAATTTCACACAAATATTGATGTTTCCATTTTCTTTTTTGAGTACTTCATAAAAGAAAGCAGAAAAATCAACCTCTTGGTACATCTTTAACCGATTTTCCAAATCAAACATATAAGAATTAATTCTTTTTTGAACTTCAAATCTTTCTTTTTCTAATATAAAACGATTCTCTGTTTCAATCTCGTTAGTTATAGGAATTTTTGATTTTGCCGTTTTGAACTGACTGAGGGAAGCTCCATCAAAATTTTCTTTAACGATAATGAATTTTATCTGTTGAGCATTCCGTATCGGAATACTTGGTATTTCATTAGGAAAATGAATTTTGCCTTTTTCCAAAGTGCTTTTTTCAAGTAATTGATTGAAGAAGCATTTGAACCGAATATAAAAATCATGCCTATTTATATTTCTAATATATTCATTCAGTCGAGGTTTAACACTATCTATACGCTTGCTAATGATTTTCAAATTACTCTGAACTTCTTGGAAAAAATATAGCACATTTTCACATTGTCTATTCAGAAGAATATCTTCTGTAATTATACGACTCTTCAATAACTTATTTCGAATATCATATGCTCCGCTAAAGGCATTATTTAATTCTTCTGTTTTATAACGAATATCTTCCAATGTATTAACAATTGATTTTAAAGCACTCAAATCGTAAGCACGTTCATTTGATATCTGCTGTCTAAAATCAATTACTAATCTGTCAATCTGTAAATATAGAGTATTAATTTGTGTATCTACCCTTTGACTATAACTTTCAAAAGTAGTGGTATACCACTCTGAAAAGGATTGTTCATTAAAGGTATTAGAAAGATATAAAAACTCTTTTTGTAACTGAGTGGGATTGAATGTTTCTTCAAGAATATTTTCAATCAATTTACACCATTTCTTTGTAAAAGGCTTAAAGCGATATTGTCTGTTATTCTCATCATGCCATAAAAAATATTTTTGAAAATACTTAATTGTATGATTAAACTGCTCTTTCTGGTAGGTTTTTAAATCATATCGGATTTCTCTCAATGATTTGATAATTTCTTCCTCTGAGAATTCTTTCCCGATATTCCCATCCTTTTGCCTCTGATATAGATGAAACAGCACCAATCCTTCCTGCTTAAGAGGAATAAGATTTTCGTATTCTTTTTCTATTTCATTATATAAATTGAATAAGGACATAAATTAAACAACACTTTAAATTCGTAACTAACGTAAGTTTTATATAAACATTAATATATTTATTTGATTATCAATAATATAGAAGCAGAAATATTAGGTTTATAATGAACAACTATAACATTTAAACGATTACCACTATGTTCCTAGAGTCTAAAGTTACAGAGATTTATTGTATAGCCGATGATTTTTGCAAGGAATTTGCGTTGCAATAGGAAAAATTCTTAATAATTACCTGAGTTCGGGATAAGTTTAGAATAAGGCCAGTTGTTTTGAGTCCTCA
>Reba_p1__coassemble_1377_pt1 | contig 12933 bp, 17 predicted proteins | sample Reba_p1__metabat2_high_PE_021 | metagenome-assembled genome bin Reba_p1
TTCAGATACCACGCTGTTAGGTATTCTTTTCATGTGTCCTCCAGTATTTATCCGGGTCAGGAATCTCCACATTCAAAAACTCCCTGCCATATTCCCTTAACTTTTCACAATACGTTGAAAACTGTACTGTATTCATATCAGCCGTTGATTGAGGAAATGATACTATTTCACCTGTATCATGGTTAACAACGTCTTGAGTGGTTATGCGATTTTTAAAAAACTCATGCACCTGATTAACTGAAACAAACTCCCAACCAGCATCAATAAGTGCATCCAGAAGAATAGGATATATACAACCCCACAACCATCCGTTTTGGTCATTAGAACGAGGCTTTCTAACCTTAGACGTTTCAAGCTTATATAATCCATCACCTACTTGCTTGAGCCAATCATACACTGGCTTTAAATCGAATAATCCGTTTATCTTGTTAATCAGAAATTTTGCCATAACTTACAACTTGTACAAATCTAAAGAAAGACCCGGTTTTGCAGCATATACCACCTTTCCGGTACATCTTTCTATTTCCCTTACAAAATGAGGCTCATCACTATTATGCTCTGATAGGTGCAATAATACTATTTCAGACACTTTAGATAAATCATTTTCACTTAGCAGCTCCTTACATGTTGATAATTCCATGTGCGAGGTTAATAACCTTTCACGCTGCGATTTAAGCGTTTTTCCTTGACTGATAGCCCTAAATAGCTGTTCATCTGAATAATTACATTCCACAAATACATGATTAATACCTTTGAATCGGTATTCACACATATAGCTATCAGTAAGGAAAAATATCCTGCCACAATCAGGATGGTCTATCAAGTAGCCAACACAAGGCACATCATGGCAAGCCGGGAAAGGCAATACTTTGAATTTGCCTAACTTATAGCCCTTACCCGGCTCTATTACGATAGAACGAGAATCCATAACACCTTTAGCAGACCAAACATCATCCAGTGCAAGTGTATGAAACCCATTTGCTACCATATCCTTAATATACTTTGCATGGTCATTGTGTCTGTGAGTAATCAAGCATCCAGCAACCTTTCTGATATTGAATCCAAGTGCTTTCTTTACTTCCATGAATCTAACACCAGCTTCAATAATCAATGCTTCATTTCCGCTATCAAGAATGTAGCAATTACCCTTGCTGCTTGAGCCTAATACTTTCAGTTCCATACACTAATAATCGGGGGTTATATCCTCATTATTATTTTCCATGCTTACATCTTCATAATCAACTGTTTCTGCATCAATCATCTGTTTGTTCGCAAATTCACTTTTCAAAGATTCACGTTGCCCAGACTTTTCTTCACCATCGTAATCATCGCTAAAAGCATTCTGCATTTCAATAGACAGATAGCCGTATTTACCAAGTAAATTACGTATAACAGTCTTGATTGCCATCCCATGAAAATTACCAGTCCAACCAACTTCCTTGCTATCAGCCATAAATGGCAAACTTGCAAGAGTAATAAGAGTTTCTGTAGTTACTTCCTTGTTATTAGCTATAGCCTTGCTGTAACGCTTTGCATGTGCAGCCATTTGTTCAACAGTCATATACAATGTCTTGCTGAATCCGTTCAGAAGCTCAAAATAACAGAAGTAACCTACAATCTTATCAGACTTCTTATCTCCATCGAAAGATATTTCTCCAGTAAGTTTGTTTACTTTGCGAATTTCACCCTCATAGACTACATCAGCATTCAATGTTCTGTATTGTCCGGTACGCATAGCGAGCTGGATTATACCTTTGTAGCCTATTTGAAAAACTGGCTCATATACCTTAATCCAGTTTCCCTTTTCATCCTTTTTGGAGTTTTTGAACGGGATAATGAAAGCATATCCCAAAGCCTTGTTGATAGGAAGATGCAAAACTGCTGCTTTCAGTGCTTCCGCTACTACAGAACTTGCCTTGCATTGCTGTAATGAGGTATCACCATTATACAGGTCAATAATAGATGCTACAAATGTAGCAGAGTTCTTTCCAAGTGCATTTTTGAACTGCTCTTGTACGCTGTCAGCGTTCAACATGCTTTTCAGCACATCTACAGGTTTTTCTTTTGTGGCTACCGCACCATTTGCAGCTTTCGCCACGGCTGTTTGTTGTACCATAATCTTACAAATTAAGTGTTGCTATTTGATTACTAATTGACTGTCATTGCTTACGCATAAATTAATTATTTGAGATTGCGTAGGGATGATTCTGTTAACCGATTCTCTGTTATCAAGGAATATTGGCGCATACACACCCTTAGCCTTGCAAATTCCATTGATAATATCAATCCCAGCATTGTATTTACCTGCGTTATTAACGTCTGGATAAGGGACACCATTAACTGTGCAAACACAAGTAAGTTTTTCTCCTCCATTCAGTTGTGCATCAACAAAACTGAATGATACAAAGCTGAACATTCCATTTATGCGCTTCATCAACTCAGCATCCTTATCCTTTTGAAATTGAAGAGCTGTAAATTCAAGTTTCTCTAAGTCTGCTAACTTCTGATTGTTTGCAATACGCATTTCTTCAAGTCGCTTTATTTCGTTTTCAGCACGTTCAATTTGCTCACGCTTAGCGATTCTTTTAATCAATGCCTGTACATTATCATTGATTTCACCTTTCTTTGATTGCAAGCTTGATAAATCAACTTGCTTAGCCTCCATAGTTAGCTGATTGTTTAGCTCAATAATTTCATTCTTCAAATCAATACATCTTTGGTCAGAAGAAATTAAGGACTCCACATTAACAGATTCCGGAATGGATGCACGCTTAGCCTCAATATTGCTATTCATTCTTTCAATATTTGACTTTATTTCAGAAATTAAGGCATTCGTCATATCCAATTCAGACATTCTTCTTTCCATCTGCTGTTTTCTTGCCTTACCTTTAGTTTGATTATCTTTAAGCCTTGCAGCCTTGCGTTCATTGAAGTTAGCTTGCATTTCACGCTGTTTCGCTTCAATATCATCAACTTCAAGAGGTCTTTTACAGGTCGGGCAAATGAATGCACCATCAGGATATTCGAGTGTTTCTTTATAGATTGAAGCATATTCACCACGCAATACAGATAGAGCTTCTTTGTCTGATTCAATGCTTAGCTTTAATGTATCAATTTTAGCTGTTTCGTTACGCAATCTAACGTTTTCTGCATTCAACTGATACTCCATATCCTTTAATTCCAAAAGAGCCTTATTTCGCCCGTTATCAGCTTGCTGTCGAATTTCATTCTCAATCTTGGAAAGTTCAAGCTTTTTGTTGCCAATAGCATTTTGCAAGTTAGCCTTTCTTTGATACTCCTGTTCGTTCAACTTTGACTTATCAGACAAAGCATCATCAATCTTTTTCAACTCATTCTTATAAGATTGCATAGTTGCATCAAGAGCCACCCAATCCTCTTCTTCTGGCATAAGTTTTTTAGCCGTTTCAATCTGTGACGGAATAACAGCTATTTCATCTTTACAAGCTCTCTTCTTTGCAGCCACCTCCTTAGCAAACTGCTGTAAGCTTCTTCCACTTAACTGAGATAGAAGTTCAATGTAATCTTCGTTACCTTTCGCCACTTCATCATCAGTAACATTTCCTGCCATATCCAACAATATTTCCTTTTGTGATTCAGGCTTGAGAGAAGTGAAATAAAAAGGATTTGTGATAAGGCGAAATATATCTTCCGGTATGATGGATGAAACTTCTGCATCGTATTCTTTCTTCGTGCTAAGCTTCACATCATTCAAATAAAACTCTGTCTTGTGATTTTGCAGCGTTTCTTCCGTGGTTCCACGAGGTTTTACCCAGTTTTCTACATAGCTACGTTGTAATTTAACATCTTTGCCATCTACATTAAGTACACCAGCTACATAATGCTCCAAATGCAAAATAGGCATACCGTTTTCATCAAGAGTCTTGATATTGAAGTTTGAATCACTACGTCCGGCACTATCCTTACCGAATAACAACCACAAAAAAGAATCGAAGATAGTAGTCTTACCAGCACCATTGCCACCACACACTAACGTTTCCGCATCGTTGAAGTCAATAGTGAGGTTTCTAATTCCCTTGAAATTAACAAGAGAAAGAGATTTCAATTTAATAGTTCTCATATTACTTGTTTATTAGAGTGTTGATTTTTTCAGATTTATCAACTGCCATAAGTTCAGCACGTGAATAAAGAACTTTAGAACGTATAGAACTACCACCCCTTTGTGTTGAAACCCTACCATCTTTAACCCAGCGTTTAACACGGCATTCTTGAAAAAGCCTATAAGCTTCACGTTGAGAAACGAGGTCTTTTGCTGGAGTTGTTTGCTTAACATAGTTAGCAGCACCCAAGCTTGCCATCTCCATACAAAGGTTTTTCAGTTCATATAATTCCAAAGTAATAGCCATATTATTTGCTTTTAATACGTTTAAAGTAAGCCTGTACGCTTTCTATTCCATATTCATCATCCTTGAAAAGAGTGTACGAGAGTACAAGAGAGCCTATAGCGGTAACAACATGCCACCAAGCACAATAGAACAAAGCAGCAAAGAATGCTACCATTCCAAGAAGCCCAAATAGGATTGAGCCTACAAGATTGATTAAGGTTTCAAATTTCATAATCGGTGTTGCATTTTGATTAATCGTTGAATAATTCATCTTCCGGAATACCCGTTTCTTTAGCAATAATTGAACGCTTCAAAGAGTCAGGTTTTTGCTGTCCGTACAGCCACATTCTAACAGTCTGAGGTGTAACCAAGCATAAATCGGCTATCTTACGAATGAAGTTAGCCTTTGGAGCCAAAACGCTACGCTCTGGCAAGTCATTGTAAAATTGTCTAAATCTGCTTATATTCTCCATTTTATTAGTCTATTAGTGTGTTTTGCAAACATATTTATGTATATTTGCGCAAACACGTTATGTATTACGAGTGCAAATATAGAAGTTTATTCTATATCAAACAAATTATTATAGAACTTTTTTCAATATTATTTATGAGAAAAATTGAACGATTTGATAAATATATGGAATACAAAGAGTTGAATGATAACAAAGTTACCGTACAACTTGGCTTATCGGTCGGCACATTAGGAAAATCCCGGAAATACGGAAGAGATTTATCAGACAAAGTTATAGAACAAATATTGAACTTCTATACAGACCTTAACAGAATATGGCTTCTTACAGGTGAGGGAGAAATGATAAAAGATAAGATTACGCAAGAAGCTAATGGTGATAACAACATGCAGGTAGCTGGAAACTCAAACAACATAAACAACTCGGCTGCAATAAAACTTGCCTTGAGTGAAATATCCGAAATGAGAAAGCTACTACAGGAACAGGTAAAAAACAATCAAGACCAATTCAATAGATTTATGTCAGTAATTGAAAGACTAACTAATAATTAATACGCTATATGGATTTCAAAGATTATTTCAAGCAGCTTTCAGAAAGAATTTCAAAACTGAAAGAACAGATTTCAACAGAAGAAGCTACAAAAAACGCTTTTATCATGCCATTTATTCAAATGTTAGGCTATGATGTATTCAACCCGATGGAAGTTGTTCCAGAACTTGACTGTGACCTAATTAAAAAGAAAGGGGAAAAAATAGACTATGCAATAATGAAAGATGGTGAGCCTATCATGCTCATAGAATGCAAACACTGGAAGCAAGATTTGAATTTACATAGTACGCAACTGCAAAAATACTTTGTTGCATCAAAGGCTAAATTTGGAGTATTAACAAATGGCATAATCTATCGTTTTTATACTGATTTGGTCAAGCCTAATATAATGGACGATACACCATTTCTTGAAATAGATGTTGAAAACGTCAAAGATTCGCAAATAGAAGAAGTGAAAAAATTCCATAAGTCGTATTTTGACATAGACAACATCCTAAGCTCTGCAAGCGAATTAAAGTATATGGCAGAATTAAAATCTGAAATAAAAAAAGAGTTTGCAAATCCATCAAACGAATTGGTTAAAATACTTGCAAAGCGAGTATATGACGGTGTGGTTACGCAAAAGATACTTGACCAATTCACAGACCTTGTGAAGCGGTCTTTTGCAAGCCATGTAAACGATGTAATGTCGGAAAGGTTGAATATAGCTATCCAATCAACAGAAGTACAAGAGAAAGCCTTAAAAGAGCCAAATGAAGCTAATTCTGTTGAAGAGAATAAAATTATAACAACAGAAGAAGAGCTGGAGGGGTTCTATATCGTAAAATCCATATTACGCAATCACATACAATCAGACCGTGTCACATATCGTGATGCACAATCTTACTTTGCTATCTTTTGTGATGATAATAACAGAAAACCTATATGCCGTCTGTATTTCAATACAGCCAACAAAGCTATTGGGATATTTGATGAGGATAAGAAAGAAACAAAGCATAAGATAGACTGTTTAGACGATATTTATAACTACCAAGATGAGTTTATCAATTCCATCAAGCGATATACGGAGGAATAGGATATGAAAGATTACAGTAGGATTGTTATAGACCTTTTCAAAGAAGCTATAATAAACGGAAATTACCAAGTAAATTCAGAAAAGAGCTTAGAGGTGTTGAGGAAAATAAGAATGGCTATCACGGCTGCAAACATCAAAGGATTGCCTACCGATGAACTGTGTAAATTGGAATCAGACATTGAACAATTAAGAGAACTGCAAAGGAGTTAAAAACTATTTCATTCAGAGAGCTAAGATGAACACACCAGTAACAAAACAGATTATGGAACGCTTCTATGCTGCTCTTGATGCAATCATCGAATGCAAGAAAATTAGAGGTGTTAATACATATTGCAGACTTCATGATATAGACCGTAGGAACTTAATTGCTCAAAGAAAAGATTTAGAGCGTGGATGGTTTCAAGTTTCTTGGCTTTACCCAATGGTTAGGGAGTATGGAATTAGTGCAAGATGGCTACTTACCGGATTCGGTAAAATGTTTGATGATAATTAGCAAGTGGGGATACTCCCCCACTTTTTTTGTTTTCCCCCACACCCCCTTTCTATATACTTACTATATATTATTTAATATTATATATAGAGAGTATATATACGTGCGCGCGCGTATAGGCGAAATTTACCACGTCAAATTTTAATAGGGTAATGTACTTTCTTATGAATATCAATAAGTTTACCCTATCAAATTTTAATAGGGTAAAGAGTTTACCACGTCAAATTTTAATAGGGTAGAGTGTTATCACAATTTTACTCTATTAAAATTTGATAGAGTAACTGAAATCTAAATTTTTTACTTTGTCATTTTTTAATAGGGTAAAATGTTATGTTTCGTCAACATTGATAGGCTCCACCCAACAGAAATCTATTACTTTTCTATTCGCTTCATCAATGGGCTTCCAAGATTTTTTGATATAATAATCCGTCACTTTCATGTTAGCATCAATATGATTCAAAGCTTGATGAACGGTGTACTTATCTACTCCAGCATCATTCAAAGCAATGGTAGCCCACGTGTGCCGGGCAGCATAAAACTCCAAATCTTCTTCACCTATTATTTTGCCAACCCTTTTCAGCCCTTGGTTTAGTGCAGCCGAAAAAGCATTAACAGTTGGAAACTTCCTGTAGAAAACAAAAACACGTTCCCCAGAATCATCCCTATACTTATCAAATAGAGATTGGTATTCCGGCTCTATCCTTATAGAAATTTCGGCATGGTCAACTCTTCTATTTTTTGTTTTTGTTCTGTTGTATGTCAATCTTCCATTTCTATAGTTTGTGCAGTTGTATAAATCAACGGCATTCATTCCAATCAGTGCAAATGACAGCAAGAAGACATCTTTTGCAAGGTTAAATCTATTAGTCCCTTGCTGCTTTATAACTGTATATGGAACAGAAGCTAATTTACGTAGTGAATTTACAGATATAGCCCGTTTGCGTGATACTTGTTGCTTGGGCAAATCAACCTTAGCGAATGGTGAATACGGTATTCTTATCAGTCCAGCATCCTCGTCATTAAATTCTTTTTTGGCTCTGTTATGAATTGCCCTTAATTGTGCAATATATAAATTTGGCGAACGTACACCACCCTTAGAATTATTACCTATCTGATTATCTATAATAAATCTTATCCAATCATTCAGAAACTTTACAGTAATCTCATGTATGCTAACGGATTCTCTGCCTACAAAACGTACAAGGCTATTAATTGATACCCTATACGCATTAGCAGTTCCAATATGCTCTGATGATTCAAGCTGACTAATATATCTTCTTGCATACGCTATAATATCAAGGTCAAACTTTCCGCTTGACGATTCAGTTGTGATTGCAGTCAATACCTCATCTATACTCATTGAAGAAATCCGTTCGCCAAGTCTATCACATACGCTACGATACTTACGTATCATATCATCCGTAGCATCTATATACTTTTGATTTTTCAATTTCAGGGCACGAGTCATATCTGACTTATCAACGTAATATGGTGTTGATATGTATCTGCTCAACCTATTATGGGTAACACGTATTTTTATATTCCAAGTTCCGTCCTCTTTTTTATGGTGTGACATCACTACCGCCTTAAAAGTTGCCATATCGTAAAACATTCGTAAAACATTGTACCGCAAATATACCCTTTTTTTGCGGTATATGAAACATGAATATACGAAGCTTCCATCTTTCTACTTTAGGAACACAAAGTAAACCGCCATTACCAGACAAAGGAAAGCAGCAATATGATTCCATTGCAAAGCTTCACCCTTAAAAAAAATGGTAGTAAATACTGTAAAGACCATCAATGTTATAACTTCTTGTATTACTTTTAGTTGCATTAATGTAAATGGTCCACCATTTCCAATAAATCCTATACGATTAGCTGGAATTTGAAAAGAATACTCAAAAAAAGCAATCGCCCAACTGAATACTATCACCCCAATCAGAGGCAATGAGGCAAACCAGCTAAATTCCTGTTTCATTTTTAAATGCCCGTACCACGCAAATGTCATGAAGACATTGGATACGAGCAATAATGCAATCGTGTAAAATCCTTTCATCTTTTTATCCTTTATTCTATCTATATTTCTTCAGGCAATAAATCATTTTGCACATTATTCATACTCCCCCACAAGCTATAGCGAGCCTCTGGATTCATTTCTTCCAAGCGACGAAGCACTTCCTTCATATCCGAACGATGTGAATCTTTTTCATAAGGGCAATTTTTAACTTGCTTGCGGAATCCTCGCAACAAAGCCATTTCCTGCAAATCCGACTCATGAACCAAACACATCGGGCGAATAATCGTCATATCAAATTTACGCATCACCAAACGTGGAGGCATCGTACTGAAAGCTCCTTGAAAAGTCATATTCATCAACAGAGTTTCCAGAATGTCATCCATGTGATGACCTAGCGCAATTTTATTACATCCCAAATCTTTAGCTAAAGTAAAAAGAGCCTTGCGCCGATTCCAGGAACAAAGAAAGCAGGGCGATTTACGGGTATCGGTAGAAGGATCAAACGACGCTTCATAATGCACAAAAGGGACATTGAAATTCTCGGCATACGTGCGCAAATATTCCATATCCGATTCATAAGAAATATTACTCATTGATATATGAGCAGCCACAACCGAGAAACGAGGTTTAAAGATACGCGAACGACGAGCAAGCAATTCCAACAAAGCCAATGAGTCTTTCCCTCCGGACAATCCCACCAATACCTTGTCACCATCCTCAATCAATCCATACTTAATGATTCCTTTTGCAAAACGCTGCTCAATACGACGCATTAATTTATCTTGTCCCATAACTTGTTTTCTAAAAGCGGGGCAAAAATACATGAAAAGAATGAATCCAACAAATTCAATCATCCTCCTTCACAAGTTTATTCACAAAAAATCTGATGAACTCTAAGAACATTCAAAAGATATTTGTATATTTGAAAAAGAATCTTTTACAACGCGAAACTTATGAATAAAAAATATAAACTAGCCCTTTTACTCTTATGCTCCGCTGGAGGAACTTTTGCCCAGACCCTTTCTCAAGCACAAAAATGGTTTACAAACGGAGAGTTTGATAAAGCTAAACCCGTATTTGAACGTCTGGTAAAGCAGTCGCCCTCAAGTGCCAACTACAACTTCTGGTACGGAGCCTGCTGCTACGAAACAGGAGAATTAAATAAATCATTGCCCTACTTGGAAAAAAGTGCGAAACGCAAAGTTATCAATGGCTTCCTTTATCTCAGCAAAGCTTATTATGACTTATACCGCTTTGATGATGCCATTGCTAATCTGGAAGATCATATCTACTGGCTGGAGCAGAAAAAACGGGATACATCCGAAGCAGAAACACTTATGATAAAATATCGTCAAGGGGCACGAATGATGCGCGGCATTGAAAAGATTGCCGTAATAGATAGCTTTTCAGTAGATAAAACCGACTTTCTGAAAGCCTATAAATTAAGCAAAGAATCCGGAAGCATCCGAATGATAGAGCATACTGGCTGCACTGAATTTATTAATGAGATGGAAGACAAAAAGATTCTATCTAAAGAAACCAACGGAGAAACCAAACTCTATTCCTCTTCCAAGCTCATTGACAAATGGGGAGATTTAGAGGCTTTGACCGGTTTAAATGACTATAATGATAACCTGAATTTCCCGTTCATGGATTCAGATGGAGTAACACTTTATTATGCAGCACAAGGAGCTGACTGCATGGGAGGATATGATATTTTTATTACCCGATATGATTCAGACGAGAATACATATCTCCGCCCCGACAATATGGGAATGCCTTTTAATTCGCCCTATAATGATTACATGTATGCCTTAGATGATTTCAACAACTTAGGATGGTTTGCGACCGACCGTTTCCAGCCTGAAGGTAAAGTTTGTATCTACGTATTTGCCCCGAATGAATCGAAGCAAGTCTATGATTATGATACAACCGACCCTATCCTACTGACGGATGTGGCTGCACTAAAATCGATAAAATCGACATGGCATGATGCCGATAAAGTACGCCTTGCCAAACAGCAGCTTGCCCAAATCATGTATGGACAAAATGAAATAAAAAAACAAGGGGATTTCCATTTTATCATAGATGACAATCTGATTTATCGTACTTTAAATGACTTCCGGTCTAAAGAAGCAAAGAAAATGTATCAAATCCTCCAGCAAAAAGAAAAAGACTTGAATGATTTGCAACAATCTTTAAACAAACAGCGTTCTAAATATATAGCGGCATCGAATGCAACTGAAAAACAGAAAATGACGCCAAGTATATTAGACCAGGAAAAAAGAATCAAAGAATTATATAAGGAAATAGAACTGTGTACAGTAAATATTCGAAACACTGAACTTCAAGAGTTAAACCATTAAACCTTTTCTTTTATGGAAATACTGATTCTTATTGCACTGATTATCGGAGGTCTGCTCCTCTTTGCGGTTGAGGTATTTCTCATACCAGGAGTAAGCCTGGCAGGAATTGCCTCAGGGATAAGCATTTTATATGCGATCTATTATGCATTCGACACCATGGGAGCGCAAGCCGGCGGTATTACTATTGCTGCTGCAATTGTAGGACTGATTGGAGTAATCGTTTGGTTTATGCGCTCACACACCGTAGACAAACTGTCGCTAAAGTCTGCAATCGATTACCGTCCGGATCCCTTAAAAGGTCTTTCGCTACACGTAGGCGATCAGGGAATCACTGTAACCCGGCTAACCCTCATCGGCAATGCCAGTTTCAACGGCGAAATCGTTGAAGTCCATTCACTAGACGGCTTCATCGATGAGCAAACACCGGTATCCATTGTCCGCATCAAAGACGGACGAGTGTATGTAAAACGTATTAACTAAAATAATCCTTAACAACTAAAATCTTAGCAAACTATGATTGAGTTTAATTATTTACCGTTTATAGTGGCAATAGGCTTAGTTATATTCCTAGCTATATTTTTCCACTATGTGCCATTCTTCTTATGGTTATCAGCCAAAGTATCAGGTGTACGCATTTCTTTGATACAGCTCTTTTTAATGCGCATCCGTAACGTACCTCCTTATGTGATTGTCCCGGCAATGATAGAAGCGCATAAGGCCGGACTTAGTAATATAACCCGCGATGAGCTGGAAGCACATTACATGGCTGGAGGACACGTTGAAAAGGTAGTCCACGCATTAGTTTCGGCTTCAAAAGCCAACATCGAATTGTCTTTCCAAATGGCAACTGGTATCGACTTGGCCGGACGTGATGTATTTGAAGCAGTACAAATGTCTGTTAACCCGAAAGTAATTGACACACCACCTGTAACGGCCGTAGCTAAAGACGGAATCCAGTTAATAGCCAAAGCACGTGTTACAGTCCGAGCCAATATCCGGCAATTAGTAGGGGGTGCCGGCGAGGATACCATTTTGGCACGTGTAGGCGAAGGCATCGTATCGTCCATCGGTTCATCTGAAAATCATAAATCCGTACTCGAAAATCCCGACTCAATCTCAAAACTGGTACTCCGGAAAGGATTAGACGCCGGAACAGCATTCGAAATTCTGTCTATTGATATTGCGGATATCGATATAGGTAGAAATATCGGTGCATCGCTGCAAATCGATCAAGCTAATGCCGACAAGAACATAGCCCAAGCCAAGGCAGAAGAACGCCGTGCCATGGCTGTTGCATTAGAACAGGAAATGAAAGCCAAAGCCGAAGAAGCAAGAGCTAATGTAATACAGGCAGAAGCAGAGGTGCCTAAAGCCATGGCAGATGCTTTCAGAAATGGAAATCTAGGTATCATGGATTACTATCGTATGAAAAATATTCAGGCAGATACAGCCATGCGGGAAAACATTGCACATCCAGATAATAACCCGGCAGGACATGAACCTATCGGTAAATAATTTTTAAATAATCACTTTTATGAAAAAATATTTTCCAGCTTCAGAATTAATCATCAATTCTGACGGTTCGGTTTTTCATTTACA
>Reba_p1__coassemble_1629_pt1 | contig 11221 bp, 8 predicted proteins | sample Reba_p1__metabat2_high_PE_021 | metagenome-assembled genome bin Reba_p1
CGCCGTACACGGTTTTGCAGACCGCTGACTAAGCCACTCATCCAAGGAACCGGATTCCATCATTTCAACTTCAAGCGAGGTTCCTGGCGGATTCGAACCGCCGTACACGGTTTTGCAGACCGCTGACTAAGCCACTCATCCAAGGAACCGGATTCCATCATTTCAACTTCAAGCGAGGTTCCTGGCGGATTCGAACCGCCGTACACGGTTTTGCAGACCGCTGACTAAGCCACTCATCCAAGGAACCGGACTTTTTTACATTGGCGTTTCTCTCAAACGCGATGCAAAGGTACAACTATTTTCTAATTCTGCAATAGATTTGGTGAAAAAAATTACATTTTTCTTCATTTTTTTTCTTCCCGTCAGACTTAAGGCAAAGGCTTCCGAGAGCTACTTTTTTGAATTATAAGACTTTACTTCATTTCTCCACAATTTCTCTTTCCGGGTCTCCGAAACTCTTTTTTCGCCATACTGCAACCCGAGCAGTTACATCCACAGCCGGAAGATTTCTTTTTTCCTCCTGAAAGCTTCTTGAAAAAGTTTCTTGCCGCATACCCTATGCAGCAAGAAACAATCACCCATACGATAATATCTTGCATTGTCATCTTTTATTTAAAACAGACTTCCTATCCGATAAACAAGGAACGAAACAACCCACGCCAGTGCCGTGGTATAGAAAGCGGCAAAGGCTGCCCACTTCCAGCTTCCCGACTCCTGCCTGATGGCTACGAGGGTTGCGATGCAGGGGAAATAGATAAGCACAAACAGCATATAGCCGAAAGCCACCAGCGGGGTAATGGGAATGCGATGAGCAAGGTTTACCTCTTCGATGTCGCCCTCATTCGTATAAAGTACCCCCAGTGTACTTACCACCAGTTCCTTCGCTCCTACTCCCGAAAGAATGCCGATACCCATTTTCCAGTCGAATCCCAGCGGCTCAATCACCGGTTCGATTACCTTGCCTATCTGTCCGATATACGAATTTTCCTGCTGCTCAGCCTGAGTGGCATAGGCATCGTGATTCGGATAATATCCCAAAAACCAGATAATGATGGAAGCCACCATGATGATTCCTCCCATCTTCTTGAGATATTGCACACCTTTTTCCCACGTATGGCGCGCCACTGCTTTAGCCGTAGGCATACGGTAAGGAGGAAGCTCCATCACAAACGGAGTATCGTCGCCTTTCACCAGAAACTTGGAAAAGACACGCGCCATCAGTACAGCCAGCAAGATGCCGGAAGCATAGATAGACAGCAAGACCACACTGGCTTGACTGGGAAAAAACGCACCAATCAGCACCAGATAAATAGGCAGACGGGCGCTGCAGGATATCAGCGGATTGACCAATATGGTTACCAGACGCGATTTACGGCTCTCTATGATGCGCGAAGACATAATGGCAGGTACGTTACACCCGAATCCCATAATCAGCGGAATAAACGACTTGCCATGCAGTCCCATCTTGTGCATAATTTTATCCATGATGAAAGCAGCCCGCGCCATATAGCCGGAATCCTCCATCAATGAGATAAACAGGTAAAGCAGCAAAATATTGGGAAGGAAGACGATAACCCCTCCCACTCCTCCGATAATTCCATCGATGACCAAGTCTTTCAGCGGTCCGGCAGGCATGACCGCCTCAACCAGCAAGCTGAAACGTTCCACCAGCCACTCTATTCCCATCTTGGGGTATTCGCCCAACACGAAAGTAGCCTCAAACATGATATACAGAAAGATGAAGAAGATGGGATAGCCCCATACCCGATGGGTCACAATGCTGTCTACGATACGCGTAAACATCTCCGTGTTTTGATTGGTATCGGTAAAGGTCTCGGTCAATGCCCCCGAAATGAATCCGTACTTGGCATCGGTAATGGCCTGCTCGCTGTCGTTGTTGAGCACCTGCTGCAAGCGCTGGGCTTCCTTATCACGCAGACTGATAATCTCTCCGGCATTGGGCAGTGTCGACACCACCCGCTGCTCTATTTCCTTATCGTTTTCCAGCAACTTGATGGCAAGAAAACGGGTGGAATATTTATAGCGGATATGTTCGTTTTTACTGATTTCTTTCTTTATCACCTCAATGCTGCGTTCCAGCTCCGGACCGTGATTGATGTGGATATGGCGGATATAGCTCTTCGAAGTAAAGTCATTTCCCTCAGCCTCGCTGTCGTAAGTATGGTCTACCACATAGGCATCGTGCCACTCACGGAACTCGCGCAGAGCCTCATTCTGTATTTCTTTCTCCTGCCCCATGAAGTCGGCTCCTTCATAGAGTCCGATAATCACATGAAACAAGTCTTCCACTCCTTCGCCGGTACGGCTGATGGTAGGCACCATCGGTACACCCAGCAGCTGCGACAGCTTTTTTATATCCAACTTGTTCCCGCTGCTTTCCAGTGCGTCATACATGTTCAGCGCCACCACCATGCGCACGTTCATATCAATCAGCTGTGTGGTCAGGTAAAGGTTACGCTCCAGATTACCTGCATCCACCACATTAATAATCACATCGGGAGTTTCTTCAATGATATGCTTGCGCACGTACAGTTCTTCGGGACTATAAGCCGACAGGGAATAGGTTCCCGGCAAATCAACCAGACGGAAGCGGTAGCCTTGATATTCAAAATAACCTTCTTTGGCATCCACCGTCACTCCGCTGTAGTTACCTACATGTTCATGCGAGCCGGAAGCCACGTTAAACAGTGAAGTCTTTCCGCAGTTAGGATTTCCCACCAGTGCCACATTGATTACACGACGCTTGTCGCGGGCGATGGCTTTCATCTCATCCGATACCGGAATCGCCTCCGATATGGGAGCATGGTAACCCATGCTGCTTTCCACAGTCCGGGTTTCTGCCTCGCCCACCACTTCAATCATGGAAGCTTCCTGGCGGCGGAGGGAAATTTCATACCCCATTATCTTATACTTAATCGGATCTTTCAGCGGCGCATTCAGCAGCACTTCTACTGTCTTTCCCTTGATAAATCCCATTTCTATGATGCGCCGGCGGAATCCTCCGTGTCCTAACACTTTAATGATGATTCCCTTTTCTCCTGTCTTTAATTCCGATAATCTCATTTTATTCCATTTCTATTTTGGATGCAAATATAATTGATTACCCAAACGCAAACAAACAATTTAGATTGTTTTTAAATAGTATGCCGAAAAAGAAATAAAAGAAAACCGTATTTTTCTTTTGTTTCTCCAGAAGAATATGTAACTTACTCAAGTTTTGGAAAATGAAGAAATGAAGAATGATAAGCCAACTGCTATCTGAAGCCTACTAATGATCTGAAAACTCAAGAACTTAAAAATTTAAAAACTCAAAAACTTAAAAACTCAACCCAAATGGACATGCGCATCTTTCAAGTAACCTCAAACCAAACAGCTCCCCTCCATGAAGGAAGCATCCTGATAGCTTCTCCGCTACTGAATGACTATCACTTCGTACGGTCGGTTATTCTGATGATTTCACACGATACGGAAGGGAGTCTGGGACTCGTCATGAACAAGCGGTTTAAAGGACCTCTTACGCTGAATCAGATGATTCCGGAATTAAAAGATGCTCCTGAGGTTCCCGTCTTTCTGGGAGGTCCGGTAGATAGAGAAACCCTGTTCTTCATCCACACCTTCCAAGAACTGGACGGAGCATTTCCCTTAGGAGGCGGAGTTTATCTGAACGGCGATTTTGAATATATAAAAAACTACATACGCAGCGAAAAGCCCACAGAGGGACGCATCCGCTTTTTTACTGGATATGCCGGATGGTCGTATAACCAGCTTCAGAAAGAAATAGATAACAATGCCTGGCTTATAGGCAACAGCCATCCGATGAGGTTTCTGCAGAATCATTTCCACAATTTCTGGACCGACTGCATGAACGATTTGGGACATCCTTACTCCTTTTGGGCAAAGTATCCGGTGATTCCTTCGCTCAACTAACGGTTTGCATTCAGTTTCTGAAACAGACACACCGCGTGATAGGTATTGCCGATACGTACCCACTCATGAAGGGTGCCGCAGGGTATATAGCCCATGGAGCGAAACAAGCGCATGGAGGTTTCATTGGCCTCGCATACGTAGGCATACAGCTGGCGGATTCCCAGAAAGCCGAAACAGTGTGATTCAAGCAAAGCCAGCGCCTGACTTCCCATCCCCTGCCTGCGATGCTTCCGGTCTATGATGATGCCTACTTCTGCCCGGTTATGACGGGGGTCGAATGAACAGAGATCGAGCATACCCACCACTCCTTTCTCCCGGTGAACAATCATCAGACGCAGCTGGCGGTCGGTGTAAAGGTCGTTTTGCGACTCTTCCAGAAAGCACTTCAACTGATAGCGCGAATAAGGTCCTGTAGAAGTACTCACTTCCCAAGGCTCCATCCCGTTTTCCAGTTCCATCATCACATCTAAATCTTCGGGCTCAGGTGCACGCAGGCTCAACAGGGTAGCATTCTCACTCATAAGCTTTTATTTTTCCAGATTCAACTCACTCAGCAGGCGTTCACGCCCCGGCACACAAAACAGAGATGCCACAAGTACCATTCCTCCGCAAAGCAGTCCGGTGGTATTCAGCGTGCAGTAATAAGCCGAGAAATTAAACAACGCCGTAGCAAACAGCAGTGCCAGACGCACTTCGCTCCAGCGGCGATAACTTTTCAAGGCGCCAGGCAGTGACAGATGCTGCACATAGCGCGTCAGCGAAAGACTGAACAGACGCAATGAAATGGGAATCATACTTACAGCCAGCAAGATGCCGGCAACCTGCATTGCATAATCGGCTTGAGCATCTTCTATCAAAACGCCCTGCGGCAAGCAGTCGGTTTCATAGAGAAGCACCAGCAAGCCTACTCCTATCCATAACAATGCGTATTCCATACGTAAGCAACGCAGCAAACGGTTCAGTTCTTTTTCCATATTTTTCTTTCTTTTTTTAGTTGATGAAGTGTCAGGCGACGAGCAGACTGTGTTTTATTTACATCGTTCCGGTAAAAGCGATACGGTTCACGATAGACCGTCCCAGCGTGACTTCATCCGTATACTGCAGTTCATCACCGATAGAAATTCCCCGGGCAATCACTGTGAGCTTCACATCAAAACTGCACAGCTTCCGGAAGATAAAGAAATTGGTGGTATCTCCCTCCATGGTTGAGCTCAATGCCAGAATCACCTCTTTCACTACCCCGCTTTTCACCCGCTCCACCAAGCTCTCAATTTCCAGATCAGAAGGACCGATGCCGTCCATAGGCGAAATCACTCCGCCCAATACATGATAGAGTCCCTTAAACTGCTGGGTATTTTCTACCGCCATCACATCGCGGATATTCTCGACCACACACACGGTCGATGCGTCACGTCCCGGATTGGAGCAGATACGGCATACATCTGTATCCGATATATTATGACATACCTTGCAGTATTTCACTTCATGCTTCAGAGTTATCATCGCATGGCCAAACGCCTCTACTGCATCTGTATTCTGCCGCAGCAGATGCAACACCAGACGCATGGCTGTTTTACGTCCGATACCGGGAAGTTTGGCAAACTCGCCCACTGCCTTTTCCAGCAAAACCGATGGATATTGTTGATTCATTTTTACCTGTTAATGTTTCCTGTTATTGTTTCCAGCGTGCAAAGATAACGTTTTTATTGGTATCTCTACCCGACAGATGGTTCCCATTCGGCAAAAAAGCCGTATCTTTACCGCTCTGAATTTTGAAACCAACGTAAGAAAAAACATGAACGGTATTTTTATTCTCCTCACCATAGTCCTTTACTTCGGATTGCTACTTTTTATTTCACGCCTTACTGCCAGCCATCATACCGACAATGATGCGTTCTTCCGGGGCAACCGCCAGTCGCCCTGGTTCATCGTTGCCTTCGGCATGATAGGTGCCTCACTCTCAGGTGTGACCTTTGTCTCGGTGCCGGGTATGGTAAAATCGATTGATATGACGTATATGCAGACCTGTATGGGCTTCTTTGTAGGTTATCTGATTATCGCTCACATATTGCTTCCGCTCTATTACCGGCTGAACCTCACTTCTATCTACACCTATCTGGAACAGCGTTTCGGCAAAGAGGCTTATAAAACGGGGGCTTCTTTTTTCTTCCTCTCCAAGCTGCTGGGAGCTGCCGCCCGCCTGTATCTGGTTTGCCTCATTCTCCAGCATTATGTGTTCGATGCTTATCATGTTCCCTTTGCCGTAACAGCCATCGGCACAGTGGTCTTAATCTGGCTGTACACGCGGAAGAGCGGCATCCGCACCATTGTGTGGACCGACAGCCTGCAGACGCTCTGCCTGCTGGGGGCACTGGGAATCATCATCGTACAGGTGGCTTCGCTGCTGGGAACCGACCTTACAGGAGCTGCCCGCATGGTGAGCGAGAGTGAATACAGCCGTATCTTTGTATTCGATGACTGGCAGTCGAAACAGAACTTCTTCAAGCAGTTTTTCAGCGGAATCTTTATCACCATTGTCATGACAGGACTTGATCAGGACATGATGCAGAAGAATCTTTCTTGCCGCAACCTGCGTGCTGCCCAGAAAAACATGTATGTCTACGGATTTTCATTCGTCCCGGTTAATCTGCTGTTTCTTTCGCTTGGAATCTTATTGCTCATTGCCGCCCCGCAAATCGGCCTGACACTTCCTGCCAAAGGCGATGACATGCTTCCGCTCTTTGCTGCCGGAGGTCATTTAGGATATGTGGTACTGATACTTTTCACCATCGGTATCATTGCGGCTGCCTTTTCGAGTGCCGACTCTGCCCTCGCAGCCTTGACCACCAGCTGCTGCATCGACTTGCTGAACATCGGTCGGTATGGCGAAGAGCAGGCACAACGCATCCGTAAATGGGTTCATCTGGGCATCTCAGCCTTATTCATCAGCTGCATGCTGGTGTTTGAAGCCATTGGCAGTTCAAGCGTCATTGATACGATTTATGTGCTTGCCTCTTATACGTACGGTCCGCTTCTGGGACTGTTTGCATTCGGTCTGTTTACCCGGCGCATTCCCCGCGGACGCTATGTGCCGTATGTAGCCATAGCCTCACCGGTCATCTGCTATCTCACCGATTCTTTCGTATCCGCCACCACCGGCTATCGCTTTGGCTATGAGATGCTGATGGTGAACGGACTGCTTACTTTCGGGGGACTGATGTTGCTCAGCCTGCGGCATCATCCGGTGCTGGAAAATCAGCACATGCGGTCGCGGTAATCTTCGTAACCGAAGGTGCGGTACACCTCCACCTCGCCATCGGCATGAAGCAAGGCTACCGACGGGTGATGAATGCCGTTGAACATATTGGTTTTGACCATGGTGTAATGAATCATGTCTTCAAAGACGATGCGTTCACCCACCTGCAGTTCATGATCGAAGCGCCAGCTTCCCATATAATCACCGCTCAAGCAGCTGTTTCCTCCCAGACGATAGATAAAGTCGCCTGCCTGAGCTGTCTTGACGGCTTCTGCCGGAAGTGACTCAGCTCCACGCACACGGGGCTGGTATGGCATCTCCAGACAGTCGGGCATATGGCAGGTAAAGCTCACATCAAGAATCGCAGTGCGTATGCCGCGGCTCTCCACTACATCCACCACCGATGACACCAGTGTACCGGTCTGCCAGGTAAATGCCGAACCGGGTTCAAGTATGATTTGCAGATGCGGATAGCGTGCTTTCAGTCCTTTCAGCAAATAAATCAGGTGATTGACATCGTAATCGGCACGGGTCATGAGGTGACCTCCCCCCAGATTCAGCCACTTCAGCTGAGGGAACCAGCGTGAGAAACGCGCCTCAATATGTTGCAGGGTACGTTCCAGTTCATACGATGACGATTCGCAGTGACAATGGCAGTGAAAGCCTTCCAGTCCTTCAGGCAATACCTCCGGCAGCAAGTCGGCTGTAACTCCGAAACGGGTTCCCGGAGCGCAAGGGTTATAGAGCTCCACTTCTACTTCCGAGTATTCAGGATTCACACGCAAACCGCATGAAACAGGCTCGTCTGCGCTTTTCGTCATCGGATAGAAACGATGAAACTGTGAGAGCGAGTTAAACGTAATGTGGCTGCTGTAGCGCATAAAAGCCGGAAAGTTAGCCTCCGTATAAGCCGGTGAATAGGTATGTGCCTTACTGCCGAACTCCTCGAAAGCGAGGCGTGCCTCATATTCCGAACTGGCTGTGGTGTAACGGATGTATTCACGGAATATGGGAAACGACTTCCACATGGCAAAGGCCTTGAAGGCTAATATGATTTCTACTCCGGCAGTGTCTGCCACGTGTTTAATCAAGCTCAGGTTTTTTCTGAGCAGTTCTTCTTCCATGACGTAGCATGGTGTGGGTACTTGGTTGGGGATTAGCATTATTTTTTGAGTTCTTGAGTTTTTGGTTTTTTAAGTTCTTGAGTTTTTGGGTTCTCAGATAACTAGGCTTCAGAAAACAGTTGACTTATCACTTATCATTCTTCATTCATCATTCTTCATCCATCATTCTTCATCCATCATTCTTCATTCATCATTCTTCATTCATCATTCTTCATTTCAAGCCTAGTCTGCTGAAAAACAGCACCGCTTATTCCACTACCTTAAAGCGGGCAAACTTCAGCAAGAGTTGCTTCTCGCCTGCATGCTGGAAACGCACGGTAGCCTTACAGTTGTCTCCCGTACCTTCCACGCGGATAATCTCTCCACGCCCGAAGCGTTCATGCTCTATCAACTGACCTGCCGATACAGGAGCACTTCCTCCCGTAGCCGATGAGGCCGATACAGCAGAAGAAACCTTACGCAAGGTACGCTGAGGAGCCGGTTTCACAAAACGATGAGGCTCTTGAGGAATTTCTCCTCCATCAAACATCGACGGTCCTTCCTCACGCACCGGACGCTCATAAGTGCGTTCATACGCCCGTCCGTGCGCAGCAGAAGCAGCAGAAGCAGCAGAAACGGCAGTTCCATACCCTCCCGATGAGTCACGGCGGAAACGGTTCACTCCCTCTTCTATCTGCCGTGTCAGCACCTCTCCCTGAGGCAAGCTGAGGTAACGGCTATCAATGTCTTTCAGGAAGCAGCTGGGGCGACCAAATTCCATTTTTCCAAACTTGAAGCGACTCTTGGCATACGAAAGGAAACAATGCTCTTCGGCACGGGTAAGTGCCACATAAAACAAACGGCGTTCTTCCTCAAGCGCACGGGGAGAGTCGGACATCAGGCTGGGGAATAACCCCTCTTCCATGCCCACCACAAATACATTCTTAAACTCCAGTCCCTTGGCAGAGTGAATGGTCATCAGCGTAATCTTAGGCTGGTTTTCATCCTCCTTGCTGTCTTGGTCGGTCAGCAGAGCCACCTCCGACAGATAATCGGTGAGATAAATATGGGTATTTCCTTCTTCCTTCCGCGAGTCGCAAAACACGTTCATACCGTTAATCAACTCTTCAATGTTCTCCTGCCGGCTCAGATTCTCCGGCGAACGGTCTTGGGTAATATCTGCCATGATGCCCGAACGTCGCACAATATCCTGTCCGAGTTCATACGCATCTTTCTGTTCGGCAGCTTCCACAAAGCCCTGAACCAGCGAACGGAAATTCTGCAGTTTGGTATGCGTCCCTTTATTAATGGCAAGTCCGTAAGTCAAGGGGTCATTCAGCACCTCCCACAAGCTTACCTTTGCCTGCGAAGCAGCTGCAACCAACTTGCCCAGTGTGGTATCTCCGATTCCTCTTGCCGGATAATTCAACACACGCTTGAACGCCTCCTCATCGTTGGGGTTTACAGCCAGACGGAAATAAGCAATCACATCCTTTACTTCCTTGCGCTGGTAAAACGACAATCCCCCGTAAATGCGGTAAGGCAACATACGCTTGCGGAGTGCCTCCTCAAAGATACGGCTCTGTGCATTGGTGCGATAAAGAATGGCGAAATCATCGTAAGCATAACCTTCGCGCACGTGAAGCTGCACCAGCTTATTGGCGACAATCTCTCCTTCTTCCACATCACTGTAAGCATTCAGCACCTGAATGGGGTCGCCCACCTTTTTCTCTGAAAACACCTCCTTGCGGATTTGCTCCCGGTTTTTGGCAATCAAGCTATTGGCAGCCTTTACAATGGTCTGCGTAGAGCGGTAGTTCTGTTCCAGCTTAAAAAGCCGGGCATCTTTATAGAGTTGCGTAAACTTCAGTATATTATCGATGTTTGCCCCGCGGAACGAATAGATACTCTGCGCATCATCGCCCACCACACACACCCGGCGGTGCAGTCCGGTAAGCTGCAACACGATGCTATGCTGGGCAAAGTTGGTATCCTGATACTCATCCACCAGGATGTATTTGAAACGCTCGGCATACCGGGCACACACATCCGGATGCTGCTTAAACAGCTGATACGTATAAACCAGCAAATCATCAAAGTCCATCGCCCCGCTCTGCCGGCAACGTTCCCAGTAACGGGTATAGATTTCCCTTACCAGCGGCATCTTGGCAGCCTGATCATTCTCCACCATCTCACGGCAAGAAGCATAAGCCTCCGGACTCACCAGATGGTTCTTGGCATTGCTGATACGGCTCTGCACCGAACCCGGCTTATACGTCTTCTCATCCAGCCCCATCTCCTTGATAATCGCCTTGATGAGACTCTTCGAATCGGAAGCATCATAAATGGTGAAGTGAGGCGGAAAACCGATCGTCTCTGCCTCGGTACGCAGAATCCGCGAAAACACCGAGTGGAAGGTTCCCATCCACAACGAACGAGCCCGCTCTGCTCCCACCTGCCGGGCAATACGCTCTTTCATTTCACGCGCTGCCTTATTGGTAAATGTCAGTGCCAGCACCGACCAGGGTTCGTATCCCTGATCGAGCAAATAAGCTATTTTATAGGTCAGCACACGGGTCTTTCCCGATCCGGCCCCGGCAATCACCAGTGAAGGTCCGTCACAATAAAGCACCGCTGCACGCTGACTTTCGTTCAGTTCATCTAAATAATTTGTCATCATAAAAATCGTATATCGTTCAGTTTCGCCAAAGACAACCTGCATCCATGGCTCAGGCAAATTTAGAGATTAATCAGCACTTACCACTCCTTATGGGGCAGAAAAATCATCATCCGGGTCATTTTCTTGCAAATACAGATGCAAAGATAGAAGGTTCCGCCAGATTTCCGGAGTTTTGCAGGACAGCAACGCCAGAACTTCTTGAAAGCAGAAGTTCTGGCGTTTCTCTTTTTATAT
>Reba_p1__coassemble_2593_pt1 | contig 7355 bp, 8 predicted proteins | sample Reba_p1__metabat2_high_PE_021 | metagenome-assembled genome bin Reba_p1
CCACTTTATTGTTCTCTATTATCTTGCCGACTATTGGTACCCTAATATGGAGAAAAGAACTTGATAATGATATACGCACAATGTAACCGACACCGAAGGCAACGTGACAACCTCCGTATGACGTGGGTGACCGCCGCACCGAGGTGAACCATCCTGTGACGTATTATTTTTGCGATAATTATACTTATCTTTCATTATAAGTTTATCAAAACTCGCTATCTTGGAACGCCATCTTTTCATTTTTCGGATGAAAAATTCATGTTCAAATGAACATGGCAAGTTGTGTTTTCGGCTGCCCGAAATGATTCGGGCGTCCCAAAACAACTTGCCGCTCTCCTGAAGGCTCGGGACGGGCTTCACTCCAAAGTCGTTACACCTGAAAGCGGAAAAAGAGAAACAAAAAACGGGGAAATAAACGCTGTAATATCCACTTGGTACATGCAGTTTTGAATGAATAGTGACAAACTTTGGAATCACATCAGCTATGATAAGCTGCAACAATCCTCAATTATTTCTTCCGATACACCGTTTGATCTAAAAGCTAAGCATTTTACCGGAAAGACGGCAATTCCACAAAAGTACTTTATGAACCCCCAAGCAGCCATTTACCAACGGATTTATGCCCCATACAGCCGATTGATAATATGATTGATGGAAGAAATCTCCTTACATTCGTAAAATGACAGTATTTGTTGAGTATCAGTTGCTGAGATAGCATTGATATCTGGTATACGGAGTTTACGCAAATGTTGGCTTTGCCAGCGTGAAAACCCTCCGTTCATTGCATTGGTAACAGCAGAAAGCTGGTCACGCACAAAATCAGACATCAGGAATGCGGCTAAAAGACGCAACCGGAAGGAGGATTGTCCGGTAATATAGTAAATGCTGTGCAAGGGATAATACGAACCGTCATCCACAAAAACAAATGTATTGCCAGACATGTCCGGCAATAGTATTTTGGGCTGTTTCTGGAGACTGGGATTGATGCGGTCTATCGTTTTGTACCATTTGGCAGGCGATTTGCGTGCAACATGCCGGGCTGTAAGCCGTTCCCGATGCTGCTCAAGATAGGCACCGGCAAGAGGATAGTCGGCTAAATCAATCAGCGAGCCATCTGAATTATAGGGATTCAGCAGGTAATCTCCGTGCCAGTTAAATTGATTGCCACGAAGATCTCTTGCCTTGATGCTTGGCAATATCAGTTCCGATTCGACCCTATCCGGCAAATCACTTGACACAAATATGGCATCTGCACCCGTTGCCGCTCCTATTCCAATCTTGAAACCCTGTTGTTCGATGGTCTTGAGCGCATGGTCAGCAGCAATCGAAGAAAAGCTTCTTGTCCAGTCATCGCCTGTGGGGCTGATGCGTTTGAAGATATGCATACCAGCCAACTCTTCTACCTGTCGGACTTCAGCGTAATCAAAATATGCAGAGGGCTTGCCGGCTCCAATAACGGTAATGGAAGGGTATGCAAGCACCTCTTCTTGAAAAGCGTCAGCCTGTTCAAGATCGACAATCATTTTGACCGCATAATTTTGGGCTATCAGTTTTCGCAATTTCTTCCCATATTCATTTTTAAGCCATCTGTTCGAGCAGATAAAACAATGGCGGCCGCCTTTTGAAAGCAAGGATAAGGTCTTTTCAAAGAACGGTACATACAAATCGCATCGGTAATGAAATGTGGAGAAATTGTTCCGGCAATAGTCACGCATGTTTTGTGGAATATGCTCATAACGGACATATGGAGGATTGCCCACCACCACATCTGTAACACCAATCCTGCATGTCAGGAAATCGGCTGCCTGCAGATTATCCGGAGAAGGATAAATACCTATGTCTGTAAGACGCCGGCGGCAACGTTCAATCTTCGTTCCGTCGATATCGTAAGCACGGACATTTCTTTGAAATGCCTCATTGGCATCAAAGTGATGATAAGCAGCCGAACGTAAAAGCCTACGGGCTATTTCGAGTACAAATTCGCCCTCTCCGCAAGAAGGTTCAAGAATCCGGATATTGCGCAAGTCAGCATGGCTGTCGTAACCGACCTGATCAAGCATGTAACAGACCACCCGTGGAGATGTGAATACATCCCCATGATGGCCGCCGTTGCTACGCATACCATATAATGAAGCTGTGTTATTTGAATTCATAAGAAACACCCGAAAGAAAACAGTAGAAAGATTGCAGGAAACGCATCAATGAAATGTCCTCAGACATCGCTCCGTAGGTGTCTTTATCGCCGGTCCAAACAAGAGCTGTCGCTGTGTAATGACGCTCCAGTATCAGCTTTTGGCATAAGATACGGTATCTGTCCAAATAACTGGCTCCGCTGAATTCAGGCCTCACGGGAAAGAAAGGTTCATAGTTACGGACGGGACGCTCTGAATTTTTGTCACGTCCGACTACCATCAGCCACCCGACCCATGGTGCCGGCTGTCCGGGAAACTGTCCTTCGCGAAAGGCAGTCCAAAGATCCACGGCCGAACCTAGAGCCTCTTCCGTCCGGTTATTGAAATTATTACCATACGAGCCGACTTGTGATTTTAGCTCTACAGCGGCAACGAGTTTTCCCGAAGGAGAAACCACAAGCATGTCCCAATCTTTCGACGAGCGGAAAAAGCCCGGCAAATAATTCTTGTCTGTAATGATAAATTCAGCAGGAATACCGGCATTGCTGGCAACTTCCTTCAACAGTTCTACAAAACCGTCCATCTGCTTGCCTCCGACCACGGCACCCCGGTTGGAGGTATCTCTGCTTTCAGACAGCTGCTTTTGTTTCCGGTTCCAGAAAAAACGTATAGCTTTGGCTATTTTCTCTGAATAGTCTATGCCATTTATGATTGTATCTTTGGTATCGTCCATATTAATGATTGCATGGTTACATTTTATTGGGTATCAACAGATCTCTCACATCCACTTTCAGGATATCTGCTATTTGGTATAAAACAGGAAGCGGCGGTTGCACCTTGTTGGCTGCATACAGATTGACCGTATTGAAACTCTTGCCCAACCGATGCGCCAAATCTGTCTGGCTCATACCTTTAACCGCCAGAAATTCCTTAATTCTATTCATAAACTTTTTTCTTGTTTACGCAAAGATACACAGTTTTATTGTGTATCCAATTATTTATCCGAACTATTTTCCAACACACCGACTTTTTGCTGTTCCGGAATAATCGTCCTGTCGCTATCTTTGATGCATCTTTTAGAATGCTATGATGAAACCTATAATGAAAGAATATAATGAAAAAGGACAATCGAAAAAATCTGAATTTAATACTTCAATAATGAGCGCAATCGCAATATATTGAGAAGAAAAGGCCGTAAAATTCAAGGCAAAGTAATAGGTACAACATTGCTTACTAAAGGCCTTGAGTTTGATACGGTTGTTGTTTTAAATGCACATCGTTTCAATGACAAAAGGCACTTATATGTTGCTCTTACACGATGTTGTAAACGATTGATTGTAATTTCTAATAACCATATTTTAAATCCTAATTAATAGATTCTGTTGTACGCATTACCAGTACATTCTATAATGTCCGATTTTCTTTAAGAATTTCGGACATTTTATTGCTACATCAAGAGTAATATCGTATCTTTGCAACTAGAATCATTGTGGATATGAAGACGATACTGACGAAGGAAATACGAAACATCATAGACCGAAACGGACCGAACAGGCTTTATATGGTGAGTGATTTTGCCCATCTGAATAATGACGGACTAGTTACTCGTGCGCTTTCCCGATTAGAGAAAGAGGGTGTGCTCATTCGTCTTTCTCAAGGTCTATATCTATATCCATTACGGAATAAGTTTGGTGTACTTCGTCCCTCTATAGAAGATATCGCATACGCTATAGCGGAAAAGGATAAGGCTCGTATTATACCTAGTGGATTGACAGCATTGAACAAATTGGGACTTTCCACACAGGTCACGATGAATGCAGTCTATTTGACAGATGCCACAGCAAGGGAACTTACTATCGGGAACCGTAAAATCATATTCAAGCGCAGCGCACCTCGCAATTTTGCCTACAAGACAGACTTGTTTCCACTTATAGTCGCTGCCATGAAAGAATTAGGGAAAGATAACGTGACAGACGAACAGGTTGCAATCATAAAACAAGCCATTGAAAAATATGGTAGTCCTGATGAAATCAAATACGATTACAGTATTGCCCCGCAATGGATTAAACAAAGACTTGCATTATGAATTTTACTAAACTTACAAAAGAAGAACAACTTACCATTTTGGCTAATGTAGCCGAAGATAAAGGGATTGTGGATAATGCCGTAGAAAAGGACTACTGGGTCAGTATGGTGTTACGTGCCATATTTTCTTTGCCGTATGCAGCAGCTTTTGTTTTCAAGGGAGGAACAAGCCTTAGCAAAGGTTGGGGATTAATAGAACGGTTTTCGGAAGACATTGACCTTGCAATAGATCCCCAATATCTCGGCTTTACAAATATTGAGACTAAAAGTCAACGGACTAAATTGCGGAAAGACTCCAAGAAGTTCATAGATGGCTCTTTCGCGCTCGACGTTGAGACCAGATTAAAAGAGTTTGGGCTATCAGAGAACTGTAAGGTTATAGTTCCGGAGACATCTGTCAGTGACCTTGATCCTGTAGTCCTGTTTGTCGAGTATAATTCAGTGCTGCAAACGAAAATGCAATATATACCCGAACGAGTCAAAGTTGAGATAAGTTGTCGTTCACTCATGGAACCGTCAGAAGATGTGGAAATGCGTTCTATGATAGAAGAGGCTTATCCAGGTGAAGAGTTCTCACTTCCTATATTCACTGTTCCTACCGTAGTGCCAGGACGAACATTTCTGGAAAAGGTTTTTCTTTTGCATGAAGAGTTTAACCGTCCCAATGGCTGTACGCATATCGAACGTATCACACGACATATGTATGACATTGTAAAGATGATGGATAAACCGTTTGCTATGGAAGCAATGCAGGATGTACAATTATACGAGGACATTGTGACTCATCGTAAAAAGTTTACGGCTTGGAGTGGATTGGACTATACGAGTCATCTTCCACACACAATATCGTTCCTGCCTCCTGAAAGCATCGAAGATGTTTTGCGTGACGACTATAAGCAGATGCAAATTGGCTTCATCTATGCCAATGCACCTTCTTTCGATGAGATTGTGGAACGATTGAGTGAGTTGCAAAGCAGATTTAGGACATTGGTATGGAAAAATAATCGTTGACGGTATGGCTAGAATAAATGTTGATATGACCGAAACTATTATTTTTGATTGATAAAGAATACAAAACATAGTTCAATATGGCACATAGTTTCATAACCAATAAAGATCGTCTACTCTCCGACATTATCACGGGTATCTTGCCCAAATCGGATGCCGTAGATATTCTTGTGGGCTATTTCTATTTTTCGGGATACATACAGCTTGCCGATAAGCTCGCTGATAAGCATCTCCGTATATGATTCAAGGCTGAGTTTGTGGATTTCGACAGACCCGATGCAGGAAAGAAATCCATCTGTCAGTTCTTATACTTATTGTATCAATAACCCTATTGTCGCAAAAGACGAAGAAAGTAAAAAACCGATATATAGACAGATTGATGATGAATAGAAGTAAAACGGATTTGTTCTGGTATGCACTGAGTATATTGATTTTAATTGGGACGGCTTTTTATATTTATGAAAGTAGTTATATTCCAAATAAGTCTTTAAAAAATAATAAGACTTCAGTTCGTGCCATTGTGTTGCCAAAAAAAGCTCGTATTAGGCGCGCAGAATTCTATTTCTACGAATATTCAGTTGATAATAAAAAATATATAGGTCGTGGACGATATCATCTCAATGAGAGCGTCACTGTCGGTGATACAATTATCATAGTATATGATAAAAAAAATCCCGATTATTCTAAAACGATGAATGATTACATTCGAATTATCAACAATAGTATCCTGTATTAATTTTTTAAGTGCCATTGCGAGCGAAAATACGGAAATTTGATACTAGGTTTTAATATATAAACCTAAATATTGAGTATTCTGTCTTATTACAAGAGAACCGTATCATTACTCAAAAACAGAGTTTGATACGGCTCTTTTTGTATGCTCGGCATGCATATTATCTAATGGGTGTAAGTCCCTAGTGAGCCCTGATAGCGGGAATCACTTAGTCAATGGCAAGCCCCACTTATTAAAAGAGTGAGACTGTCGTGTTAAAAAGTAAAAGGTTATAGCCACACCATAGGCTGCAGAACCTGACGGTCAACACAGGCAGCAAGTCCATCATGGACAATGGCTATACCTACGATGCCGTAAGCAACGTGCTCAGCGTTGCCAACAAGGCCGCACTTCCCGAAAGCGGAAAGGCGGGCGGACAGATGGCGCATGCCTATACGTATGACGCACTCTACCGTCTGGCAAGTGCCACGGGAACCTATGCCGGAGCGGACAGCAAGACCGCTTCCTACCGGCTGGAGATGGGCTACGACAACATGCACCGCATCGTGTCGAAGAAGCAGCATCTCACGCAGCAGGGTGAACAGCTCTACGTGAACTCCGAGTTCGCGGGCGGACACACCAACACGGCGAAGTTCTCGCTCTACGTCAGTCCTTATCTGGTGGCCAACCAGGGCGAACGCTACACTTTCAGATAGCCCCCTGTTTAATATTCGGAATCTGTTTGGCAGACTGTAATCTGTTGCTCTAAAGAAGTGGATCGAATAATCAGCAGGATAAAGGCGGATGAGAAGAGGTTATACTTTCTGTACTGCTTTATATGCTGTTCTATTTTTTTAAGAGTAAAAGTTAGCAACAGTTTATTTCTTTACATGAACTTTCTTTTGTTTCACATTCAATGGTAATATGCTGAATGTTATTATGATGAAGTACCTCTTTAAGCAAATGCTTGATTTTATCCATTTCTGAAATATCCTTTAGAACTACATGAAGCGTTGCTGCATTTTCGGTAGTGCTTACAGCCCAAATATGTAAGTGATGCCAACTGTATATTCCTGGAACTTCAGATAAGGCTTTTTCTATTTTGTCTTGGTCAATATCGGAAGGAACTGCATCTATTGACAAGTATAGGCTCTCTTTTAACAGTCCCCATGTGGAGAATAAGATGATGGCTGCAATGGCAAGACTGATGAATGCATCAATCATTACAAATCCGGTAACTGAAATGATAATTCCTGAAATTACAACTCCTACTGAGACTAAGGTGTCCATAGCCATGTGGAGAAAGGCTCCTTTGACATTTAAGTCGTATTTTTGATTCTTCATTAAAAGCCAGGCTGTTGCTCCATTGATTAAAATGCCAATGCCGGCAGTCCATGAAATGGCTTCTCCGGAAATAT
>Reba_p1__coassemble_2899_pt1 | contig 6638 bp, 9 predicted proteins | sample Reba_p1__metabat2_high_PE_021 | metagenome-assembled genome bin Reba_p1
CATTATTTATTTCTCGTTTTTGGGGAACAATAATCGTTGGATGATATATGAAATGACGCAAGAGAGTATAGGAACGGATATAGTCCATAACAGCATTATAATTCCGACCAGTTCATTAGCAGTAATATAAGATCCTTCGTCAGGAGGAATATTCGCAGGGCGTCCACCATTATCATTCCAATCCCACACAAAGCAGAACAGTCCAAAGGAAAGAATTGCCGCTGTAATTAGGAACAAGTATCCAGCCAATTTCCACCATTGATTGCCTTTGTATAGTTTCCATGCCACCGCTCCGCCAAAAAGCATAAGGCAACAAAATCCAAAGGATGCTAAACCAAACAGCACCAACCAATGTTTCATCCATAATATGAAAATGCAGATGATTGTGCATATCAGTACTATTGCCTCAAATATCCAAAATCGTTTATCGGTCAGTTTCATAATCTGTCGGGAATTTAGTCGTTGATAAATCTATGCCACCGCGAAAGTCAACGTCAATCAGACTTGCTTTGGTAAAATCCACATCATGTAACCTACCTTTATTGGAAGTCCAATAATCGAGCCGGTTCCCGTAATAATATCTATTATATTGAGGTCCACAGAACACACAGTTGGCAACCTCTCCGATAAAATTGCAATGAGCAAATGAGGCAGCAATAAAGGCTGTTTGGAAATCACAATTGATGAATGTGCAGTTATAAAAATCTGCAATTCCGAAATTGCGCAACTTTACTCGTTCAAATGTGCAATGACGATAAACCGTTTTACGATGCAATACAAGTGTAGTAGAACCTATATCAAAATGCTGTAGCTTTCCTCTTTTGAAAACGCAGTCATTAAAGTAACATCCTCTTGCTACAACTCCGGTAAAGTCGCAACCTTCAAAACGACATCGTTCAAAAATCTTTTTTGTCCACCATACAACAAAGACTCCATTGTAAAACGGAGTTTTCTTGAATTCTTGATTGTAATAATGTTTATCAGTAAGCTTCATGATTTAAAACTTCGTTCTTTATCAAATAATCCTCAAAGCCGTTATACTGGGTATAACATTGAAGGTATTCCTTGTATGCAGGATAGAAGATACGGCATTCATTTATCAAGACCTTGTCATCATATCCTAATCTATTGGATATAACTTGAAATTCATCAACCGAAAGTAACATTCCAGGAATATCATCTATGTCCGCACCGTCCATACCATTAAGTACACCTGTCGGCATTTCGTGTAAAGAGAACTCTAAAAAGTATTTCAACGTATGATATTTGTATTTTACAGCAAATTCATTGTCTGGATCTAGATCCAATAGTTTATCTGCTAATTGCCGTGGATCATATTCAAAACCAAGAGCTTCGCAAAACATATAGAGTACATTATTAGTATAGCAATAAGTCCCTTCATGACCTTGAAAGCATCTGAATAGGAAACGAATACCCTCAATACCTCCTGCTTCAATATCCTTTTGGACCGTTTGAACAATAGCTTTCCGTACAAAAATAGGATTGAGGCAATAATTACCATGCAATTTTCTAAACTCTTCAAGGTCTTCGAGTGTAGGCAATGGCTCACTATATATATTCTTTTCCCATGTAGAAAGTAAAACATGCCGCTGCTTACGTTGCTGCTTGGAAAGTCCATTTGCAGAAAACCGTGAAAAGATTTCAAGATATTCTTTTAATAGTTTATGTTGTTCCATATGTACAAGGATACTAATTAAAATACACCAGTTACAAAATTATAAAAAATGCCATTCATTAGCCTATAATGAAGTGCATTTCTTTTGTGATTCAGCAATATAGATGGTTTGCAGCCTCATTGTTCTACTAGATTTAGCTCTACCGAACGCAGGCTGATGCTTGCAGAAGTAGAGCCTGTACATAAGTCCGTTATACTCTGGGAGAATTTGGATATCAAGAAGCCAAATGTCAGTTGAAATACAGGCAATGTCACACAAATGACAACACCCCATTCATAACACAGAGAACAGTAAGATATTTGAAGATAGGTCGCAGCGCATACGATAAAGATAGAAAGCATAGTCTTACACTTACCTCTATTATGCTTTATCAATATCGCCAGACTTATCATTAGTGCTAAGGATAAACCAAGTACTAACTCTACCTGTACGCTAATTTCATCTGCATTGGCTTTGGGAACAATACAAAACATGATTATTGCTTCCAATAGGAATAATCCTACCAATAACAATCTATCTTTTGTAGTTAATCTTTCCATTATGCAGATATTTTGCCGACTATAAACCATAAAAAAATACTGCCCCGATTTTTCTGCGGTAAGTTTTACAACATAGAAATTATTCTATTAGTCTGTTCTATTGATAAACCCGTATAATTGGATTTAAATAACTCTTCTGCTAACCTCTCAGATATAAATATAGTACTATCGAATGGAAATGGAAAGAATAGATCCCAAATTGTACTATTATCACGCAGTATAAGCGAATCAAAAGTAACCCCCCAAGCCCCAGACTTATCCTTTAATTTTAATTGTTGATATTGACTGAAAGACTCCAATTCAATCGGGACTTGTGGAATAGTCCATTCTGTTCTGATGAATGATGACTTCTTGTAGTCTATTGAATCTATGAAAGCAAGTCCGTAAAAATGCAGCCATAAATATTCTAGCTTATCTTTACAAGAGTCTATTATGACTGGAAAAATTTGATACGACATGACATTAAAATGTCTGATACTTTCATATAACCTTGGAGAAATGAGCATATCACATTCTGGTCCAGCTGTCGTGGAAATATAGTCAGACATAACAGCACCTTTTTTCAATTTGAAACTCAAATTAGGGTTACATAATAATTTATTCCAAGGGCTTATTTGCGATGCAGTCAAAGGACAGAGGCAATCTACCTGTGGGTATTTCTTACCTATTCTCAAGTCATGTGATAGCTTATAGAATTTCATTTTCTTGGTTATTCTTTGTTTTTATTACCTTTATTAGGTAGTTTCTGTGATACATTTTTATTCCTTTTGTCAATAAACTCTTGTTTGCCGACAAAATGTTGAGCACCACCTAACACTCCACCGCCAAATTCAAAAACAGTTGAATCGTTATAGACAATGAGGCATTCGTTGGCATTTAAGCTGTCCTGCTGTTCAAGGGTTAGTGGTCTGTCATACAACCGAAATGAATATATCCCCATTCCTACACGTCGGAATCGGAATTTTGTATAATCCTTCAATTGATAATTATCTATTTCTATTCCGATGCAGCCTACATCATCTAAATAAGTTTTTAATTTTTTCAGAAATCGTTTGTTTAGATAATCAGCTTGTGGAATACACTCATCTTCACCAAATTCAATAACAAGCCTAGTGCTATCAGGTAATATAAGACGTTCGTATTTTGCGATATTTCTCATCCAAGCACCATCCATTTCATAATGTTCTGCCATAATGTTAGCATTGCAATCCCGATGGTTAGCACAATAAATTGCTGTTCCCAATAGTAGCAAGTCTGCAATATGGAAAAAGAGCAGAATGTTGTTTGTCTTAGTGCGTGTTCTTACCGCCTTTATAAAAGAGTATATCCAAAATCCAAGTACAGGAATGGTAATGAAGAAATAAAACACTATCAATACCATCCATGTTATCAGATGCCATTCATTCGTACTTAACGAATCGCTTAAAAGTACTAACAGCCATATTGTAACTGCAAATACCGACACACATCGCATAAGCCGCAAAAATGTCGTCTGTTTACTCACAGGCTGATTTGTTCTGTTATCGATTGCTCCCATTTCCTCTATAATGCTTGAATAGAATTAAACGGTATGTGCCATTGCTCGGCATATTTTTTTACTTTGTCAATACTCTTGTAATAGATTTCATCATTCATTGGATATATAGCCACACCGTAGTCACATCCTCCTTCTCCATCTAGATATTCTCCATAGATAACAACAGCACCGAGAGAGTCTATCGGGGTAATGGACTTCGGAAAGACCAACTCATAACGGTGAATTTCTATTTCACGTAATCCTTGTTTTTTATATAAGATTGCGGTTTCAAACCCCGTAATACATTTTGTCTCCTTCATTATATATTCATCAGTCTCACAATAAACCGAATCATAAGTTTGGAATGTAATTACTCCACCTATTACTGAAAGCAATACCCAACACAAAGCATACAACTTGCTTAAAGCATTGCATATATACTTCTTGTAATGTACAAAATAGAGTGCCATTCCTGATAAGGTAGCTATCCAAAATATTACATATCCCAAATGCCAACGTAACTGTAAACCAATCATCGAAATGCAAGCAAACAAAGCCACATTTATGACATGGCAAACTATCAGCAATATTTTCAGCCATTTCTTCATAGGAGAGTGTATTCAATATACTAATTACAAAATTATAAAAAATGCCATTCATTAGCCTATAATGAAGTGCATTTCTTTTGTGATTCAGCAATATAGATAAGAAACTGAATCAACAGAGGCTATAAGAGAAGACTAACAGAAGAACTGATAAAGTTTGTCAGCAACAAGATTCCGTGAAACTCTGAAAAATCACGAACACACTGATTATCAACGAAAAATCATAAAAACCGTGTAGGACGGTGTAGGACACATGCAGGTAAAACCCGCGTCCTACACCGCACCCTACACGGCTTAACTGATTGTTCTACACCCGTTTAATGCTAAAAACGTGTAGGGTGCAGGCAATTTTTGCAAAAACATATTATGGAGAGGAGGATTCTTATATACCGACAAGCAAGACAAGTCGTAGTAACGACCAAGCGTTGTCGTAGTAACGACTAAGCGTTGTCCTGCCTAAGAATACACCCTTAAAAACGGAAGAGACTGTTACACCAACTTATTGGTCAGCGTATCAGGAAAAACCACTGTCGGCTTAAACTGCTTGGCTTCTTCAAAATCCATCAGCGCATACGACATGATAATCACCACATCGCCCACCTGAACCTTACGAGCCGCAGCTCCGTTCAAACAGATGCATCCGGAACCGCGCTCACCCTTGATGATATACGTTTCAAAACGTTCGCCATTGTTATTATCTACAATCTGCACTTTCTCACCTGCAATGAAGTTTGCCGCATCCATCAAATCCTCGTCAATCGTGATGCTGCCCATGTAGTTGAGATTGGCTTCGGTCACACTCACACAATGTAATTTCGATTTCAAGACCTCTATCATCATGTCTCGTTACTCCTTATATTTAATATTATCAATTAAACGCACTTCACCGCAGAATACGGTAATACATCCCACGATGTACGCACTGTCCTCCCATGCGCTTACCGGTTGCAAAGTGTTTCCATCTACAATTTCAAAATACTCCAACTCCAGCCCTTCTGCCTTCTCAATGCCGTCTTCCACAAAACGAAGAGTCTCTGCAAGCGTATGGTCTTTTCCGTACTCCACACTTGCAAACAAGGTTTTCGAGATCTGAAGTGCCTGCTCACGCTGAACGTCACTCAAACGGGCATTACGGCTGCTCAACGCCAGTCCGTCGGCTTCACGTACTATCGGACAGCCCACAATCTGCAAATCGAACGGGTATTTACGAACCATCTCACGGATAATTGCCAACTGCTGGAAGTCCTTTTCTCCGAAATAAGCACGGGTAGGTTCCACAATCAGGAACAGTTTACTCACAATCTGACATACTCCGTTGAAATGACCCGGACGGTATTTGCCTTCCATCACCGTATCAAGAGGAGCATAACTGAACTGACGGGTATCGGGTTCAGGATAAATCTCTTCTACAGAAGGAGCAAAAACATACGATGCTCCACACGCTTCGAGCAACTTGCAGTCGGCTTCCAGCGTACGCGGATACTTCAATAAATCATTCTTATCATTAAACTGAGTAGGATTTACAAAATCACTCACCACTACTACGTCATTTTCGGCCACTGCCCGCTTCACCAATGAGGCATGACCGGCATGAAGCGCACCCATTGTAGGCACCAGTCCCACTGTCTTGCCTGCTTTACGAAGCCCGTCCAGCTCGGTACGAAGCTCCTTAATTGTCTGAATTAATTTCATTATTCGTTAGTTTTAACCACTCTACTGTTTTAAAACGGCTGCAAAGTTAACTATTTATTTTTTCTTTTAACCAAAGAGTGCCAATTTATCCTTCTATTTTCCTCTCTTTCTTGCTCAAAACAGCCTCAATTCCCCATCCGACAATCCTCTATGAAGCAACGTATTAACATACTATAAGGATTAATCAAGCAGAGCAATGGCTGTTATAGTCAAAAAAATTACTATCTTTGCAAAATATTTAAGAGCAACAAGAAAATAAAAATGAGCGCAAAAAAAGTTTTATTCATTACACAAGAAATTACTCCGTACGTACCTGAAAGTGATTTAGCTATCATTGGTCAAAACCTTCCTCAAGCTATTCAAGATAAAGGTCGCGAAATCAGAACTTTCATGCCTAAATGGGGCAATGTGAATGAACGTCGAAACCAACTACATGAAGTAATCCGCCTGTCAGGAATGAACTTAATTATAGATGAAACAGATCATCCGCTGATTATTAAAGTCGCATCCATTCAGGCAGCACGCAGACAAGTGTACTTCATTGATAACGATGATTACTTCCAGCATCGTCTGATGACTACAGATGAAT
>Reba_p1__coassemble_3136_pt1 | contig 6206 bp, 4 predicted proteins | sample Reba_p1__metabat2_high_PE_021 | metagenome-assembled genome bin Reba_p1
TCCATTTCAATGAGCACATCGGCTGCTGTCTCATTATCCAGTAGGAGGTAGACAGACCGGGCCTCTTCCGCATCCAGTTCGTTGCATAGTTCAGCAATGTCGGCAGGGTGCAGATCCTTCAGAATATATTTGAGCTGATCGGAATCTTTCTTCTCAATCAGCTCTGATACCTCCTTTAGTAAATCCTCATTACTCATGCTTGTAAGGCTTTTTCTACTCGATTGGTTAATTCAATGAAATCTTCCACAGAGAGCTGTTCCGGACGTTTGTTGAAGATTGGGTCTGCACTGAGCGGATTGGTTTTGTCTAAGATGCTTGCAATGGAGTTGCGCAGCGTCTTACGGCGTTGGTTAAAGGTTGTCTTCACTATCTGCTTGAACAGCTTTTCATTGCATCCTAATTCCCGGGTATTGTTTCGGGTCATGCGGATAACCGCACTTTTCACCTTTGGGGGCGGATTGAAAACGTGTTCATGCACGGTAAACAGGTACTCTACGCTATACCATGCCTGAATCAGCACGCTCAAAATGCCATAGGTCTTGTTGCCGGGACGTGCAGCAATACGCTCAGCTACTTCTTTCTGTATCATTCCCGTACAGCAGGGAATCAGGTCTTTGTAGTCGAGCATTTTAAAGAAAATCTGACTGGATATATTATACGGATAGTTACCTGTGAGCACGAACGGCTGGTTTCCGAACAGTTCGGAAAGATCCATCTTCAAAAAGTCCTGTTCAATAATATTGTCTCCCAGTTGGGAAAAGTTTTCCTTAAGGAAGGCCACCGATTCGAAGTCAAGCTCTACGACCTTGACCGGACGCTCTTTGCGCAGAAGAAACTGGGTCAGTACGCCCATGCCCGGACCTACTTCCAGTACGGGAATATCGGGGCAGGTATCTATCGTGTCGGCAATATCCTGTGCCACTTGCAGGTCTTTCAAGAAATGTTGTCCTAAAAACTTTTTGGGTTTAACTAATTTCATTCCGTAAAATTTAAGTTTATTCAGTCAAGATATTATCTTTGCATCTTATCTTTGTATCCTGCAAAGGTAAGCATTAATTCTTAAATATACGGATTGTTTTGAAACGAACTGAATTAAAAAGACTATTAAATAAAGGTTTCCAGATTGTGTTGCCATTGCTTTTGGGGACAGCTATTTTGCTTTGGACTTATCATGACTTTGATTTTCATCGTGTGCGCAATGTCCTTGCCGGGGAGATGAATTACGGATGGATGTTGTTTTCGCTGGTCTTTGGAGTGTTTGGACATCTGTTCCGTGGATGGCGCTGGAAGCTTACTTTAGCTCCTTTAGGCGAACATCCCCGTTCGGCTATCTGCGTTTATGCTGTGTTTATTTCTTATGCAGCCAATTTGGTGCTTCCTCGTGTGGGTGAGGTGTCGCGCTGTGGTGTGCTTTCCAAATATGAAGGTGTTTCTTTCTCTAAATCACTGGGTACGGTAGTGACCGAACGCCTGATTGATACGCTTTGTGTGGGATTGATTACGGGCTGTACGCTCTTGCTGCAGTCGGGGATTTTTGCCGACTTCTTCAAGAAGACAGGAGCCGATGTATCTTTTCTTAAAGGACTGTTTACTTCAACTAATTTTTATATCACGCTGCTGTGCATCTTCTCGGTCTTGCTGCTGGCTTTCTTTCTGTTCCGTAACCTGACTGTGTTTGCCAAGGTACGCGGCATTCTGGACGATATATGGACGGGCTGCCTTTCTTTACGTAAGGTGCAGAATCCGCCTCTTTTCCTTATTTATACAATAGGTATTTGGGTTTGCTATTTTTTTCAGTTCTATGTAAGCCTGTTCTGTTTCGATTTTTCGGCTGGCTTAGACTGGATGGCTGCCCTGGTGCTGTTTGTAGTGGGCAGTATAGCAGTGGCAGTTCCCACTCCGAACGGGGCAGGTCCCTGGCATTTTGCCGTGATTACCATGATGATGATGTATGGGGTAGGGAAAGACGATGCCGGAATATTTGCACTTTTAGTGCACGGAATTCAAACCTTTTTATTAATTTTGTTAGGAATTTATGGATTAGTGGCTTTGCCGCTGGTAAATAAGAAACATACATTTTGAGTTCTTTTTAAAAAAACTTACCTACTTATAAACTCAAAAATTAAATCAAATGAGTGAAATCCTTTCTTTAGCTCCACAGAATGTGTGGAAACATTTTTATTCGTTGACTCAGATTCCCCGTCCGTCGGGTCATCTGGAAAAAATTCAGGCATTCTTACTTGACTTCGGTAAGCATGTAGGTGTAGAAACTTCTATGGATGAGGCTGGAAATATCATTTACCGTAAACCGGCTACTCCGGGTATGGAGAACCGAAAGACAGTTATCCTGCAGGCACACATGGATATGGTTCCGCAGAAAAATAAAGAAACGGAACATGACTTTGTGAATGATCCGATTCAGACTTATATCGACGGTGAGTGGGTAAAGGCTAAGGGTACAACCCTCGGCTCGGATAACGGAATGGGGGTAGCTGCTATCATGGCAGTGATGGAAGACAAGACCTTGAAGCATGGTCCGCTGGTTGCCTTGATTACCTCTGATGAAGAGACCGGTATGTACGGAGCATTCGGGCTGAAACCGGGAGAAATAGAAGCAGATATTTTGCTGAATCTTGATTCGGAAGATGAAGGAGAATTGTATATCGGATGTGCAGGAGGTGAAGACCTCACTGCTACCTTGGAATATAAGGAAGAAGAAACCGACCCTGAAGATGTTGCCTTGAAAGTGACGCTGAAAGGTTTGCGCGGCGGTCATTCAGGTATCCAGATTGGCTGGGGACATGCTAATGCCAACAAGCTGATGGCCCGCTTCATGAATCAGGTGATTACTTATGATGAGGCTTGCCTTGTTTCATGGGAAGGCGGTAACATGCGTAATGCCATTCCGCGTGAATGTGAGGTAGTGATTACCGTTCCGGCTTCGGAAGTAGATGATGTGTTGGCTTTTGTAGGCGAATGTGAGCAAGTTTGGCGTGATGAGTTTGCTACGATTGAAGACAATATCACATTTACAGCCGAACGGGTGGAGTTGCCCAAGCTGATGGTTCCGGAAGAAATCCGTGACAACTTGGTTGATGCCATCTTCGCTTGTCCGAACGGAGTAGAACGTTATATTCCGACCATCCCTGACACCGTAGAAACCTCTTCCAACTTGGCGATTGTAGAAATCGGCGGTGGAAAGGCAGCAGTGAAAGTATTGACCCGCAGTGCCCGCGACTCAATGAAAGACTATCGTAATACAGCTATCGAAAGCTGCTTCTCTATGGCAGGAATGCAGGTGGTTCGTTCAGGCGGTTATTCCGGATGGGAACCTAATGTAAACTCTCCGATTCTTCGTGCCATGAAAGAATCTTACAAGGCACAGTTTGGTGAAACTCCGGCAGTAAAAGTTATCCATGCCGGTTTGGAATGCGGTATCATCGGTGCGGTTATTCCGGGACTGGATATGATTTCCTTCGGTCCTACGCTGCAATGTCCGCACACACCGGAAGAACGCTGTAACATCCCGACCGTGAAGAAGTTCTATGACTTCCTCGTGGCTACGCTGGAAAATACGCCGGTGAAATAAAGAGATTATTTTGATTTTTTAATAAGAAGTAGTGCCAAAGACTTGACTGGATAGCAATCAGGACTTTGGCACTTTTTCTTTGGAAATGGACAAGTAACGGCTTATGGGTGAAAAAGAATATTACATGACAGTACTTGCCCAGTCATCTACAGTGCCTGTTTCAGAAGAGAAGTTAACCCCTATCTTATAGACCATTCGTTTATCTGCTTCGTATGGGCGGGCATATCCTTTATCTTCTATTTGCTGCAAAGCCTTTTGAGCATCTCCATCCAGTTTAAACTCAAAGATATAAACATAATCAGCTGTTTCTACAATGCAATCCACCCGCCCTTCGCTTTGCTCTTTTTCGATGAAAATAGTATAGATACTTATCAAACGCAATAACAGATAGAATGTATACTGAAAATAACGCTCGCGCTCCGGTTCCTTTTCTTTTCGGCGCATGGAGTAAGGAATACTGGCTAAGAACGCGGTGAGTTGTTTGCGGAATGTATCCAGTTCGCCATCCTCTAAAGCAAAGGCCAAATCTTGTGCAAGGTTGCTTACATCCTCGTTGGTGCTTAGATAATTTGCAGCTATCATGGCAAGGAAACCATTTTTGACCTCATTGTTTGGAAAATCCAGCAAAAAAGTCTTACGGCGTTTGTCATAATTCTTAATGGTAAGGTAGCCACTTTGATAAATCATCGGTAGTGGATATTCCATATCGGCTTTGTAGTTGATGAATGCGTCCAGTGCATAATATTTACCCGTTAGTTGGTCAATCCCTTCGTTGAAATGATTCATTAACCGGATGAGGTACGAAGGAGTTCCAGTGGTAAACCAATAATCACGAATCTTCCTTGAATCAAAGGCATTTAATATACTGAACGGATTGTAGACATCTGTCATCTGTTCACTGAAATGATAACCATCATAATGTTGTTTCAATCGGTATTTTATTTCCTCTTCACTGCAGTGTTCCAAGGCTGCCATCTTGCGGATAGGTTCGGCAAACAGACAATGGAGTTCTTGCTCTGTGATGCCGCACAAAGTTTCGTAGCGGTCGTATAGGCTAATATCCTTAGGCTGATTAAATCCGCTGAACACGCTGACCTGCGAGAATTTGGTAACTCCTGTTAGGAACACAAAGCGCAAATAGGCATCGGCACGCTTGAATACGGAATAGAAGGCTTTCAAAGTTTCACGGTTCTTATCCAACAATTCCGGGTTTTGTTCCAAAACATCCAGCAAGGGCTTGTCGTATTCGTCTACCAATACCACAGCTCCTCGTCCGCTCCGTTCGTTGGCAGCCTTTAGAATTTTCTCAAAGCGAGAGCCCAAATTAAAGTCCGGACCGGAGGAAATGCCATACTCCTGTTCCCAGTCTGCCAAATACCCTTCAATGCAAGCTTCCAAAGATCCCGGTAGAGTGAAGTTCACTCCATTAAAATCGAAATGAAAAATAATATGCTGATGCCAGTTCTTTTCCAGATTCTCTATTTTCAAACCTTTGAATAGCTCCTTTTTTCCCTCGAAATAAGATCTGAGCGTGGAAAGCAATAAACTTTTTCCAAATCGGCGTGGGCGACTTAAGAAGTAGACTTTTCCTTCCGTAGCCAAAGAATATACTAAATCGGTTTTGTCAACATAGACAAAACCTTGTTCTATAATTTGCTCGAAAGTTTGAATACCAATTGGATATTTCATGATAAACGTCTATTATGTTGCTAATTATAGCAAATGTAATGATTCTTTTTGAAATAACCTTTTTTTGCATGATAGCTTTTTATTCCCGATGAAAAGCTATCAAACAGATTACTTCATTTGTTTTCGTATTAGTGTCATGTTGTAAGAACTTTCTAAACCTAAGCTTTCTGCGAATGTATAATGTATATGGCGACTCTCTTTTTTGTGGGATATCCTCTTCTCGTCGGGATTTTCGTTTCAAATTCTTGTATTGATATGAATTTTTCTCTTCCTGAATTCTTGACTTCCGCCCTTTGATATTGTATCTTTGTAAGAGTAAATTCTATGACCCATTATTATGGGTTATACAACTCATAATAGTGGGTTATATAACTCATAATAGTGAGTTGTACGACCCACTATTATGGGCTGTAGAATTTATGCTTGAAAACTTCGATTATCAACCTCTTAAATGAATATGATTAATGAAAGCAAAGTATGATTTCCGGTTGGCTCCGAACCCGCAAGACAGTAACGGCTCCCGTATTCTTTATCCGAAACTGGTGCCGCAGGGTACGCTGACCTGGGAACAGCTGGTGGAAGAAATCGCCTCGCATTCCTCGTTCGACCGGGGAACATTGGTAGGAGCAATGGCAGAGATTGAACGCTGTGCCCTCTATCACCTTTCGCATGGGGAGCGGGTGCAAATAGGGGGAATCTGTTATGCAGAGGCTACTCTGGAGGCGGAGCGTGAGGTGGAGAGTGAAAGTGCGGTGCATGCTCAGTCCATCCGTTTCGGGAAGGTGCGTCTCCAGCCGATGAAAAATTTTCGTCCGCACGGACAACTGGAGCGTGCGGAGCATCACCGCAAGTTTCGTGAGAGTTCCGATGAACTGACGGAAGAGGAACGTTTGGTGCGGCTGAAGGAATATCTGTCCCGTCATGAGTC
>Reba_p1__coassemble_3800_pt1 | contig 5283 bp, 5 predicted proteins | sample Reba_p1__metabat2_high_PE_021 | metagenome-assembled genome bin Reba_p1
CGCATGACTTCCGTATTGACGAAACCATCCGAAAAACGGAGGCTTTTTTCCGCTCCTTAGGTTTGACTACCCGCTTAAACGAAGAGCATATCGGTGCAGAGGTTATCGATGAGATCGAACGACGCTTTACAGAACGTGATGCTCACTATGGAGAAGACGGACTGGTTAACGGAAAGGTGGCCAAAGAAATTCTCACCCAAGTGATGTAATGAAAAGGACAAAAGAACTTATTTCATCTTTTTCAGACAGAAGAACAGAAGGACAAAAGAAAATATGGAAATAGAAAGTCTGATAAAAACCATTATTCAATGCGCCTATAATGTAAGATATCCAAAGGATAGATTCTTATGTCCAAAGAATTAAGTTCTTCTGTCCTTATGTCCAAAGAATAGATTCTTTTGTCTGAACAATCTGAAAAATAAGTTCTTTTGTCTAAAAAATAAAAACAAAATCATGGAACAACAACCTCAACTTAACGAACATAACAAGCAAGAGTATCCGCCCATGCACACCTGCGAACATATCGTAAACCGAACCATGGTAAACCTCTTCGGATGCGGACGGGCTGTATCGGCACATATCGAACGAAAAAAGAGCAAACTTGATTTTGCCTTGCCGCAACCTCTCTCACAAGAAGCCATAACCCTAATAGAAACAACGGTCAATGAAATTATCTGCCGCCACTTACCGGTAACTACCGAATTTATCTCTCAAGCAGAAGCTACCGGACGCTTCGATTTGAAACGCCTCCCGGACGGAGCGTCGGAAACAGTCCGCGTGGTTCATGTGGGCGACTACGATGAATGCCTCTGCATTGGTCAGCATGTAAACAATACATCTGAAATAGGCACTTTCAAAATTATCAGCTCTGACTATAAAGACGGTATCTTCCGGATGCGATTTAAATTAATCTGATTATGGCTACCCGAAAAAAAAGAAAACAATCCTCGCCAAGTGGAGGTGGAATGAAGAGTTTTCTCGTCTTCGTACTCATTGTAGCAGGAGCTGTCTGGTTCTACCAAAGTCAGCATAACGGAACTGATTTTCCTAAACCGGGAAAAATAGAAAGCATGGTTACCGAAACCATAGACAAAGCTAAAGAGCAGGTTCCGGAAAAACTGAAAGAGATTGCTTCAAAGGCAGAAGACCTCAAAGAAAAACAAACTGAGACTACCCAAAAGAAGACCGAAGAAAAGCCGTTGGCAACCCCATCTGTGAAGCCATCCGACAAGCTAGAAATTCCTGTGGCTCTGACCAAACGAAATGACCCGGTACTGAAACGAAGTGGATATACCGCCTCGTATAACCTCTTCTACAAGAATCCGAACTGGGTGGCTTGGGAACTCACCCGAAGAGAAACCAAAGGAATGAATGTGCGTATTAACCGCTTCTCGCCCGACCCGAATCTTCCGGAACCGCGTGTAACCCATTCCGATTATACACACTCCGGATACGACCGGGGACACATGGCACCGGCTGCTGATATGAAGTGGAGCCAGCAAGCCATGCTGGAGTCTTTTTATATGAGTAACGTATGTCCGCAAAACCAAAAGCTGAACCGTGACGACTGGAATGACTTGGAAGAGACCTGCCGTATGTGGGCAAAAAAATACGGAGCAGTTTATATCGCCTGCGGACCGATATACGATCTGAAAAAACCGAAGCGCATCGGTGAGCGTAAAGTAGCGGTTCCCGACCGTTTCTTTAAAGTCGTCTTAATCAATGATGCCAAAAATCCGGTTGCCATGGGATTTATTTTCCCCAACAAGGCTAATCACCAAAAGCTGGAGAAATACATGCATAGCGTAGACGCTGTAGAGAAAATAACCGGGCTGGATTTCTTTTCCAAACTTCCGGACAGTACGGAGAAACGGATTGAGGCAATCATACCTCCCCCCCCTGCTACCCGATAATACATACCTATTCCCCATGACAGACCTGTGTAAACAAAGCGACGGATCATGGGGAATATTTTTCTTAATGCCTATCCAAAAGAAGTACTGATTTAACTTTACACCGGTTTAGGAGACTTAAAGATATACTGTCCTTTCTTTCGGGTTTGATTTCCATAAGCTACCGCATGTTTCGGGCAATGATGATAACAAGCCAAACACATGCTGCACTGGGACCCCCACTCCGGCTTTCCTTCTTTCATCTGAATGTTATGCATCGGACAAGCCTGCTCACACTTTCCACATGAAATACAAGTTTCCATTACATGAAACCGGGAAGCCGAAACAAAGAAACGATTAAAAAGAGGACGAAGCAAATAGCTCTTCGTATATGGAGCTCCTCCCTCATGACAATCAAACCGACTGACCTTTCTGTCAACCCATTCAATTACCTGCACAATGCGAGACCGGGCATCGCATATCTTTTGCTTTTCAACCTCAACTGAATCGACATCAAATCCTGGCAAGCAAACATACGTATTGGGCATAGTAACCGAAAAGCCGGCCTTACAGACCCATCCCCGTCTTTCTGCTACCTTCCTGAAAAGAAGAGCCGTCTTGCCTGCATCGTCCCCGCAAGTACATACGAAATATAAATAAGAAGGAGTTTCACTACACAGCAAACGTGCCAGCCATTCCAGCACTACAGAAGGAGGTCCCCAAGAATAAACCGGAAAAACAAAGCCCAAGCGCTCTCTGGGCTGCAAAGTATAAATTTGATTCGGTAATTTATCTGTAATGCGATGAACAGCCTCATGTAACGCCTCACCTAACTGCTGCGCTACCCATGCTGAGTTACCTGTTCCTGAGAAATAAAATATCATGGTAAAAAAAAGGAGAAGCCGTACCCGAGGCGTGACGAAACTCCGAATGACAGGTTTTGAGTGCTCTCCCCCTTTGTAATCCACCGGCATAAATGCTACCCGAAGGCGTGGCCCGCCATTGGAGGATGAAGCTTGTCTCGGTATTTCTTTTGATTTGATGAGTTTCCCGATTCTGCAAGTACGGCTTCATTTTTGTATTACAAATCTACAATAAATATTTGAATAATCAAAATAAAACAAGAAAAAGGAAGAAAACTGAGTGAATTTTAACTATTATCCCGCTTACTCACCTCCATCTTCATAACCGCATTCTTCCTGCTCTTTCTTCTGGATAATGTTCATGAAAGAAGAGCTGATGATACCGGTTGGAATAGCTACCATCGCTACCCCTATCAGACAGATAAAACATCCTAATAATTTACCTAACAATGATAATCAGCCAGTCGCTTTGCCATCCGGTTGAAGTTGTCCGATACTTCCTCAAATTCCAATCCCTCCAAGCTGAGTCTTTTCTCATAATTATGGTTGGCAATTTCCTTGATACCATCTGCAATGTCTTGTATCGGCCTGTTAATGGAAGCCGGCAACTGTTTCAGCATAAACAAACCGCAAACAATACAGATGCCACCTATCATCGAAATCCACAGCAAAGCCCGCTTCAACCCTGGCTCTGCTGCCGGGCTGGTGGGCTCCGTAGCAGTAAGTATCTGTAAGTTAACGATTGACAATGATACACTTTTATCCGCTTATTCGTCTCTCCAATATCCCTGATAAAACAAAAGTAAAATACCAAATATCTCCAAACGCCCGATAAACATCAGCACAGAAAGAATCCATTTGGCCGCATCAGGAAGTGCAGCCCATGAATAGGCCGGTCCGAAGTCTCCCAGTCCGGGACCTACGTTTCCAATAGCAGAGATAACTGTACTCATCGACTCCTCCAACCCCACTCCACACATCATCAAGAGCGTCCATCCTATAAAGATACAGACTAAATAAGTCACAAGAAAAGTATATACAATAGCAGAAGTCTGCACCGGTATATTAATCTGACTGACCCGTACAGCAAGTACAGCACGAGGGTGAAGCATCTGTTTAAACTGATTACGGATATTACGCGCAACGATAAGTAAGCGCAAGTTTTTTATTCCTCCGCTTGTTGAACCTGTACATCCGCCCGAAATCATGGCAAACATAAGCAGCATCCACGTGAAAGGAGGCCAAAGATTATAGTCGTCTGTAGCAAAGCCACACGATGTATGAAGGGTAGCCACCTGAAAAAGAGCCTTGCGGAATGATGTTTCAAAATCATAATAGCCATTCAGAAAAAGGGCAAACGTAATAATCAGGGTAAGGATGCCGACCGACTTGAGGAACCAATGCAGTTCTTCGTCTTTAAGAAGATGCGTACAGCTGCCACGCACAGCCGATAAATAGTAGAGCGAAAAGTTTGCTCCCGACAAAATCATAAACACAGATATGACGTATTCTATATAAGGAGAATTCCAGTAAGCAACACTGGCCTGTTTAGTAGAGAAGCCACCCGTTGCCGTAGTAGAAAACGAATGACATACCGCATCAAACAAACTCATTCCTCCGAACAACAGCAAAATAATTTCAAGTCCGGTCAATCCGATATAGATCATCCAGAGCCAGCGTGCCATTACCTTGATTTTAGGATGAATCTTATCATGGCTCACTCCGGTGGATTCAGAAAGAAAAAGTTGCTGACTACTTCCAGAGAACAAAGGCAATAAAGCGATGGTAAAAAGTACAATACCCAGCCCGCCAATCCATTGCGTCAAACTTCTCCAAAACAGCAATCCATGCGGTAAAGATTCAATATCATCCAGAATGGTAGCTCCGGTGGTAGTAAAACCCGACATAGTTTCAAAGAAAGCATCTGCCACAGAAGGAATATGTCCGCTGAAGATAAAAGGAAGCATGCCCAATGCAGTAAACAGCAGCCACGATATACTGACAATAAAATACCCGTCGCGCTGATTCATTCCCTTTTCGTTTTTCTTTCCTGCTCCTATCAAGATAGCCCCCAAAACTCCGTTAATAAAAAAAGTCTGCACGAAACTCATATACTCTTGCTCCTGGTAAAAAAGAGAGACTCCTGCACAAAGGGCCAGAAGTCCTGCTTCTACAAGTACCAATACACCCAATGCGTAAGCTATAAGCCGGCAGTTAATTAAACACTTATTTCGCTTACCCCATCCACGCTTTTCATCACAATAAAGTTGCTCTTTATTCATAATCTTGTTTGTTTCAAACAGCCAGGCAAGGAGTATGCCAGTTTATAAAGCTGAAATTAAAAAGGCTGAATATCAGAACGGTTTCAAGCAAGGAGGCCTTAGCCTGTTTCTCATTTTGAGAAGGTAACCGCTTTCAATTTGAGAAAGGACATTCAACGGGACAGGGCTTAGGCATCAGCACAAACGCAGTTAATCATAGTAACAACCGGACATGGTCGTTACTATGACCGAGCTGTGTCGTTACTA
>Reba_p1__coassemble_5107_pt1 | contig 4029 bp, 4 predicted proteins | sample Reba_p1__metabat2_high_PE_021 | metagenome-assembled genome bin Reba_p1
ATCTTCCTTTTTCGTTCAAATGGATATTCTTCTTCCCAAACATTTTCTTTTATGGCGTATATATAAACCCATAAAATATAATGGACATCGTTATTATTTTGAATAGCAGATTGTGCTTGTTTTTCATCATATTTTAAAAGTAATCTTACGACAAAAATACACAAAATAACGTGATATTAAGAATCAAAAAGTCTCTAATTGTGCGTGTGCATGAAACAATGTATCAGTTTATTCTTCTATCCACCAAAGCCTCATAAATTAAGTTATTAAAACAGGTCAGCCGGATTTCTTTTTTTGAACAGAAGATAGTGTATTCTTTCCAAAAATCGCTAACTTTGTCTGAACTTCATGTTACACTTTAAAACAGGTGGGTTATGATATATCCGATTGGCATACAGACTTTCGACCAGATTATAGAACGTGGTTTTGTTTATGTAGACAAGACCGATATGGTTTACTCCTTGGCTACCGAAGGAAAAATTTATTTTCTGAGTAGGCCCCGACGCTTCGGAAAAAGTCTGCTACTCTCTACGCTTCGTGCTTATTTCGAAGGAAAGAAAAACCTGTTCAAGGGACTGAAGATTGACGCACTGGAAAAAGACTGGCATGTGCATCGGGTGTTTCATTTCGATTTCAACGGAGTTGATTTTACGATTCCGGGAGCCTTAAACCGAGTTTTGAATAGTTTGCTTTCCGAGTGGGAAAAGGAGTTCGGCATGGTAACCGATGTGCCGTCGGAATACGGATTGCGTTTCAGCCGTATCCTGCAGGCTGCTGCCGAGCAGACAGGACGAGGTGCGGTAGTGCTGGTCGACGAATACGACAAGCCCTTGCTCGATGTGCTGGAGAAAGACCCGGCACTGCTGGAACAGAACCGAGAGATTCTGAAAGCTTTCTATTCGGTGTTTAAACTGGCCGACGCTTCGCTGCGTTTTGTCTTCTTGACGGGTGTCACCAAATTCTCGCAAGTCAGTGTATTCAGCGGTTTCAACCAGCCCAAGGACATTAGCATGTTCGATAAATACGAGGCTCTTTGTGGTATCACGGAAGAAGAGCTGCATACCCGGTTTGCGGAACCTATACGGGAAATGGCAGCATCGGAAGGCGTTACGGAAGAGGAAATGCGTCAGCAGTTAAAGCACCATTACGACGGTTATCACTTCAGCAAGAAGATGACAGACATCTACAATCCGTTCAGTGTGCTGAATGCTTTCGACAGCAAGGACATCCGTGACTTTTGGTTTGCTTCGGGTACACCGACGTATCTCATCCGCCTGATGAATCATTTTCATGAAGGGATTGATCAGTTATCGGGTATGTATTATCCGCTGGATGAGTTTGTGAATTATAAGGCAGATACGGAATATCCGCTGCCGATGATTTACCAGAGCGGCTATCTCACCATAAAGGATTACGACAAACGCCGGAAGACCTTCCTGCTGGACTTCCCAAACAATGAGGTTAAAAACGGTTTTCTCACCATGGTAGCTTCCAATTATCTGAAAATAAAGGAGAATGTAAGCAACTTGGCACAGAACCTGGCCTTTGCTTTGGAAGATGGTAAACTGGACGAGTTCCACAAGATGCTGACTTCTTTCTTAGCCAGTATTCCCTATACCATGCGCCGCAAGGAAAGCGAGCCGGAAAGGGAACGCTATTTCCAATACACCTTCTATCTGTTGCTCCGCCTGATGAGTGTGTATACGGTCTTGGTGGAAAAGGAGCAAAGTGAAGGTCGGGTGGATTGTATCGTGGAAACTCCTCAGTACGTGTATATCTTTGAATTCAAACTGGATGGCACGGCTACCGAGGCCTTGCAGCAGATTGAAGAGAAAGGGTATGCCCGTCCATATAAAGCGGATACCCGTCAGGTTGTGAAAGCGGGTGTGAGCTTTTCTTCCAAGTCGGGGACGATTGAGGAATGGGAGGTTCGGAAGGTAAGCTTCCAAAATTGGCGTATTGACTAGCATGTCTCTTTCGCATACCTTCGTGCTAAACTTAAAACTCGAAAGACTATGTTTAGCGAAAAAGATTTTGAAAGACTGTGGTTTCTCTACAAGACCGAGGGTGAGCCCAAAGGAGTTTCCATCAACTCGTTCTGCATTGGCAACAATATTCCATACACGGTATATCCGGTTATTTACTTAAGTAATATAATATAAACATTTTCTTAATCATATTCAATAAGCGTCTTAAATTATGGAGACTTATAATGATAAGATGTCGAGCATTTTTAATCTGACCTTGGAACATTATCAGGAGTTGGAAAAAAATATCGAATACTGCGACGATATAGCAGATATAAAATCAAGGATAAAAGATGAAGGCGTTACTGAAATAAATATTCTCAACGAACTTAATGTTGATGAGCCTGACACAAGTCAAGTTTTCGCAAGCATTCTTAAAAGCAAAAAGAATGTAGTTCTATCAAAATTCATAAATGATTATCTAAGTAAAGTGGGCTTTGGTTTCGAGGTAAAAAGACCAGTTATAACAGCAGAAAAGAAGTATAGAATTGATATTCTTATAGAGGACAAAGATTATGCTATTATTATCGAAAATAAATTGTTAGGAGCGGTATATCAAAGAAACCAGTTATCACGCTACATCAAGCGAATCGAGAATGAGGGGTATAAGCCAGAACAGATATTCATTGTAATTATACCAGACTATTATACTGATGACTACTTAGACAATATAAGGCATTCTGTTTGGAAATTACCACATGATTGGGAATTACCCAATAGCCAAAGAGAATGTGCCTGGCATGATGAATATTGTTGTCAATGCGATAATAGTCTGAACACAGAGTATGAAGATAAGAATTGTCATAAATCAGAGAAAAATTGTATAAATTATAAGAATCTATATAAGGAAAGAACTGTTATTCTTGATAATAGCTTTTCAGACTGGCTTTTAGAATGTTCTGAATGTATAGATAAGAAAGAAGTATTGCTACATTCTGCATTGATACAATTCTCCGACTATATTAAGATAAGGTATAATCAAAAACAAAGTGACGAGTATATTATGGAAATGAAAGAGTTTTTAAGGTCTAAGCTGGTCAAAGACAATAAAAATGACGAGAACAACTGGAAAATCGTCAATGAAAAGATCAGTCAGATAGATGATATGAAGAGGGGATTAGAGTCATTGAAACAAGAAATCTCCAAGAATATGATAAATGAATGGAGAGATAATCTTAAGGCAATGGGATGGAACCTCTCGTTTGAAGAAAACAAATCATTTGGATTTAATATAGAGGGTGTATGGTGTGGATGTTGGAGTGGATGTGAAGGTAATGGAAAGTCAAACAATAATCAGCCATATTGGGGTTTTTATTCAAATAAAGAATTTACTGACGAGCAAAAAGAAATGATAGATTCTATTTTAGAATATTCTGGATTAGTTAAATCTGTAAACAAAGGAAAGGAATTCATAGCTTGGAATAGTACACTTAATGGAGATAAGAGGTGTAACCAATTATACGAAGCAGCTGAGAAATTAGGATATATAAAAAGATAAGTCCTGTCTAATGAAGATTGGTTTGATTTTCATGACTACACGAAGTTAAGTGAATCTTCTAACATGACAATGCACTGAATAATATATTACTACTCAGTGCCTTAAATTAACATAAAACTTTTACTATGAAACACATCATTCTTTATCTCATGCTACTCATTTTGTCAATGACATTCATTGCGTGTGAAAGTGATTCTATCAATCTGCCTTATGCTTATGATATGGATAAGGCATATAATCTTGACATACCGAAAGAAACCGCCATCTATATCAAGAGTCAAACTGAATTTGAAAATCTTTTTGCCGACAATGAAGCAAAGCCCAAGACAGACATTCCTTTTTCTGACGGTATCCTAATGATTGTGAAAGGTGTTTCAAGTCATGGTATTTCCAAAGTGGAAAAGACTCTGGTTCCATCGGGTAACCATTACAATTTATCCATTTGTATTACTACCTGAGTTCGGGATAAGTTTAGAATAAGGCCAGTTGTTTTGAGTCCTCAAT